>Ga0172381_10000718_pt1 | contig 40477 bp, 43 predicted proteins | sample Leawel6488metaG_FD_119754 | JGI IMG/M metagenome (GOLD analysis project Ga0172381, IMG submission 119754) | Leachate microbial communities from a municipal landfill in Southern Ontario, Canada - Leachate well 64-88 metaG | ecosystem: Engineered > Solid waste > Landfill > Unclassified | place... | reverse complement strand
GCATGTGGAGTACGAGAGCGACAAGCGCCACTACGCACACGTTGACTGTCCGGGCCACGCCGACTACGTCAAGAACATGATTACAGGTGCCGCGCAGATGGATGGCGCCATCTTGGTGGTTTCCGCCGCCGATGGTCCAATGCCGCAGACACGCGAGCATATCCTCCTCGCAAAGCAAGTGAACGTCCCATATATCATTGTGTTCATGAACAAAGTGGATATGGTCAAGGATCCTGAGCTGCTTGATCTGGTGGAAGTTGAGGTACGCGAGCTGCTCAACAAGTACGAATTCCCCGGAGACGAAACGCCCATTATTCGCGGCAGCGCGCTCAAAGCAGTGGAAGGCGATGCCACTGAGATCGCCAACATTAAAATGCTGCTCGATAAACTCGACGAGTTCATTCCCGAGCCCAAGCGTGAAACGGATAAACCGCTGCTCATGCCCGTGGAAGATGTGTTCTCCATCAAAGGACGCGGCACGGTTGCAACAGGCCGTATTGAGCAAGGCAAAGTGAAGATCAATGACGAAGTGGAAATCGTCGGTATCCGCGAGACACGCAAGGTAGTCGTCACCGGTGTCGAAATGTTCCACAAACTGCTCGACGAGGGCATGGCCGGTGATAACGTCGGTCTGCTTCTGCGTGGCATTGAGCGCGAGGAAATTGAGCGCGGCCAAGTCATTGCCGCACCCAAGTCCATTACGCCGCACACTAAGGTCGAAGCGGAAGTGTACATTCTCACGAAAGATGAAGGAGGCCGCCACACGCCGTTCTTCAAAGGATACAAGCCGCAGTTCTACATCCGTACCACGGATGTGACCGGATCAGTTGAACTGCCGGAGAATGTGGAAATGGTTATGCCAGGCGACAACGTCAAGTTCATCGTTACCCTCGGCGCACCGATCGCTATGGATGAAGGTACCCGCTTCGCTATTCGCGAAGGCGGGCGGACTGTAGGCGCCGGTGTCGTGACCAAAATCCTCGAGTAAGCACAATCGCAATGAGGGGCTTTGGTCTCCAAAGTCCCTCATTGTTCCCACCTCTTGCTCTTTCTTCCCACCTCACGCTGCCATGACTCCATCTCCCCGCAAACCATCCACGCAAGAGAAAAAGGGTACTCGTGCCAAAAAAGCGCCTGTGGCAGCACCTAAACAAAACGCATCCAAAAAACAACACCAGGAGCTGCCCAAAGTTTCTACCATCCGTATTCGGCTGAGCGCATTCGATCATGCTGTTTTAGATGAAGCCGGTACAAAGATCGTCGATACGGCTGAACGGAGCGGCGCTGTGGTACATGGACCCATTCCTCTCCCTACGAAAATCCGCAAGTTCACTGTGAACCGGTCTACTTTTGTACATAAGAACGCCCGGGACCAGTTTGAAATGCGCACGCACCGTCGACTCATTGATCTGACGGAGACAACGTTCAAAACTGTGGAAAGCCTGCAGAATCTCAGCCTCCCCAGCGGAGTGGATATCGAGATTAAAATGAGTTAGCAGAACGTGCATGCACGTTCTGCACTCTTTATTTCCACTTCTTCGCACGAATAGCGTTTTTGGCTGCGTCCTGCTCCGCCCGCTGCTTACTGTTCCCTGTGCCTTCCGCCACTTTCTCGTCACCTATGTACGCGGCGCAAACGAATGTTTTATCGTGGTCCGGTCCTTCGTCGCTTATAACAGCGTAGTGAGGCGTCACACCGAACAGTTCCTGCGCCTTCTCCTGGAAGAAGCTCTTCTCGTCTTTGTCTTTCCCCTGAGCAAGGAGTTGCCCCAATCGAACCAGAATGAATTCGTTGCAGAACCGTTTTGCTGTTTCGTATCCCTGATCCAGAAAAATGGCCCCGATAAGCGCTTCTAGAGCATTGGCAAGCGTGGAAATTTTCGTGCGACCTCCACTGGCTTCCTCGCCGCGGCTCATGTACAGGTATTCACCTAAACCTATTTCCTGCGCCACCACAGCAAGATGCTGCCCCTGCACCAACGCCGATCGCCAGCTTGTCAGCTCCCCCTCCGTCTTCTGCTGATACTGGAACAGGTATTCTGTCGCAACAAGTTCGAGCACTGCATCGCCGAGGAATTCCAGGCGTTCATTGTGCCCTCGCCCAGTGTTCCGGCGCACGGCGCTGCGATGTGTCAGCGCCTCCTGGAGCACCTCTTTCTTGCGAAAATGCACACTGATTGCTTTCTCCAGAATGACGCTGGAAGACGGCTGTTTCATCCTTCGTAGTGTAGAGCCGTAACGGCCAATGGGAAATACCCATTTCCCCTGTTGCACCTCTTATTTCGCCACGTGATTCACAGCAATCGCCGGATCGTGCGCAATGGCATTGAGTACGCCATTGACGAATTTTCCACTCTCATCCGTTCCATACTCCTTTGCGATATCGATCGCCTCATTCATGGCTACGGCTGGCGGCGCATCATTCGCAAACAAAAGTTCGAATGTTCCAACGAACAATACACACCGTGCAATCGGATCCATACGTTCGAGCGTCCATCCGGGTGCATGTTCCACAATGGCCTTCTGCAACTCCTCTTCGTGATCCAGGACACCAGAAAGCAGTACTTCCGCAAACGCACTATCCGCTTCCCCCAGTTCCCGCACATTGCGCTGCAACGAATCCTGCATATTCACTCCGCGCGACAGGTGCTCGAAGAGAACCTGCATTACAGCAATCCGGGAGAGATGGCGTTTGCGTGCCATACCCTTACGCCTTGATCTTTGTAATCCCCTTCAATGCCTTCTCTTCACCATTCTTCGGCGGAGCGATAACAGCGTACGGCGATGCCTGCACATCCGTTAAACGCTTTTGCTGTTTCTGGACATACACAGAGTACTGTGTATTTCCTGTGCTCTTGGCACGCCGCTTCTTGGGTGTCGGTCGCTTGGACATTTCACACTGATAGTAAAGGGACAGACGGGCAGAAGCAAAGAAAATACTGCCTTTCGCCGGCAGCGAATGCTTTAGCCATTCGGTTCACCTGCGCTCGCATGCACTGGTGAGTACTTCTGCGCCAGATTCTGCGGCATTGCGCGGTAACGCGCAACGAGCATGTGCTCTTCCTGCTCTCCACCTGGACGAATAATGCGCTGGATCCAGGCGATTTCATTTGAACGCAGTCCCCGGCCATTCACCGTGAGTCCCGGAGGAGCCGCACTGGTGAAATAAGGACCGTCCATCTGCACGTTTCGCCCATCGGGCGTGCCATAGATGTGCACGTACGCATCGTATCCATCGTCATACGCCTGCAAGAGCAGGTAATCACCCGTATCATTCACAAAGGTGAGATCCTGCGCGCCCGGGAATACGGTTGCATCCAGACCAACGCCATGGTGCTCGTAGTACGAAACGTACAGGCTGTGTGCTTTCCAATCCCTGGCAACGAGTCCTGCATTAACAATCGCCCGGAACGTCGTAGTGGATACCTGGCAAATCCCTCCACCAGGTGCGTACACCAAATCCACGCCGTTCACGATCACTTTGGCCATGTGCCAACCATTACCTGTTGTCACAGGGCCCTGCAATGTCGCATTGAAGGAGAATTTCTCTCCCGGCGGCACCAGCACGTTATGCACATGCTCATTGAGCGCTTTTCGCACATTCTGCATGCGCGCCCACGTGGAACCGCGGAAATCTGAACGACCGGTGGCCAGGAGTGTTAACTGCCCCAAGCCGGTACCCGTGCTATTGATGACGGTACCCACCTGCCGTTCAATCGGGATTGTGAGTTCAGTTTCTCCATTTTCCAGCGCCGCCGCGATCGCGGTGACCGCTCCGGTACTATGGAATACATCACCCGACCGTGCCGCCCCATCGGTGCGTGCACGCATGATGTTGCCCTGCCTCTCCAGATCTGCGATTACCACATGCCGGGGCGGACGCAGATGCTCGGCAATGTGTACTTGCAACGCATCTGTGATCCGGGACCGGTCGATCACGAATGCGGCCTCCTGTTGCGTGAATACCGGAAGAATCCACTGTGGGTCTTCTGGCACACTGAATGCTACCGTTCGCACTATGCCATCAGCATCAGTAAAATGCGCTGTCACTGCGCCTCTGAGAAGCTGCTGCCTCTGCGCCACCGCGGCAACCAGCGCTTGCCTACTCGGAAACGGCAATCCACGCTTGTGCAACCGCGCCTCCAGGCGATCAGCAATGTGCTCTACCAAAAGCGGCTGAGCTGCCTTCTGTTCCTCCTGAAGCAAAGAAGCACTCAAGGCAGCACCCATGACAGATGCAGAGACAATGATGGCTGCGACAGCGCCGAATGTTCGTTTCGCACGCAGCAATCTGCGTACGATGGAGGTGGATTTGTGTTTCATATGTATTATGTTTTAATATGTATATTATACAACTATAATTTATTTATGTCAAAACATCATACTGCGGTGCCACACTCCCGCTCCTGGTTGCACTCTTCCTTTACCTCCGCTGCCCAGAAAGCACCAACATGAAACGGAGCAGGTACAAAAACATGTTGAAGATATCCAGGTATAAGCTGAGTGCCAGCATAAACGGATTGGCACCCATCTGACCCATGCGCTGCACCCTCTGCATATCGTACGCCGTAAAGAGGGCAAAAATGATGACACCGCCACCTGAAATGAGCAGTTCAAACTGTTGTGTGCGCAACGCCGGGATGAATATCTGCAGCAGCGCAAAAGCAATCAGCCCGAGCAGAGCCAGAAAAAGTCCCTTTGCTATTATGCCAAGATTCCAGGACGTCGTACGCGCAAACACCGCAGCCGCCCCAGCCATAAAGCCTGTCGCGGCAAGCGCATTAATGAGGATGGTCGGACCATTGCTGTATCCAATAATCACCGCGGAGAGAAACGGCGTGATCACGATGCCGGAAAACACAGGAAAAAGACCAAAAAGAAGGTAATTGAGCGGTGTTTTTTCCATCCACCAGCGCGCTGTAATTACCAGACCGAGCTGCGCGAAGAGCAGGATAAAATGCAGTCCTGCGCTAAAAATAGCAGTGGCGAACTGCGCCCCTATATATGCACCGATCACCGTGAGCGCCATGGCCATGGCAAAGAGGGCATACGCTTGCGATTCTGTGGAGGCAGAAAGCGTGATGGGACGGCTCTGAACGGTACGATCGAATTGCATGCTTTGAGTATACGAATACCACGCGCAAATTCAATGCAGAAGAGATATCATGCTGTGTGGTGCATCACGAAAACTGGTATAGAAATGGTATTTAGTGTATAATTATATGATTATGCGCTTCCTGAAACTGGTATTGGCCTCCGTGCTCTGCGGCATGCCCGCTGCCGCTGCCGCCCAGGTGGACCCCTGTATTAGCGGAAGCCTGACATGCAACGCGGACCTGGCAACGTATGTCGCCGGCATCCTGCCGGCACTGGGTACCGCATTCGTTGGCGTGCTCTTTGCGGCACTCGTCTTTTACGGCTTCAAGCTCGCCGTAGAAAGCCGCAGCGACAGTGGTATGCAGAATGCCACTCAAGCATACTTAAATGCATTCATCGGTTCCGTTGTCGTTCTGGGCGCCTATATCTTTGCGAGCAGTTTCGGCACCGTGAATGTGATTGCCCCCGCAGCTACGGAAACCGGCATTATCATCCCTATCATCACATTCGTCGTACAACTCGTTGGGGCAGTGCTCATTCTTAATATCGTTATCCAGGGCTTCCGCCTGATTGCAGCCATGAGCGAAGGCGACACGGATTCCGCACGCAAAAATCTGCTACAGAGCCTCATTGGTGCTGCGATTGTTATGCTCACTGTACCAATCATCAACCTCATTCAGCCGGGGGCTTTTAGCAGCGGCATCAACGCCGAAATCGTCGGCATCGCCAATTTCTTGGCTACGCTCTTCGGGCTCCTCGCCGTTCTCACCGTGATTGTAGCGGGCATCATGCTGGTCGTATCCGTGAACGAAAGCCTGAAGGACCGTGCCAAAACACTCATCATCACCGCACTTATCGCCATCGTGGTCGTCATGAGTTCGCTGGGTATCGTCCGCATTCTTCTCCCCTCCTGATGAACCTGCATCGCGTATACACTATTGGAATCATCGCGCTGACCGCAGGACTGTGCTTGCCTCTTGCCGCCATGGCGCAGGACGCGCAATCCGGCATCGCTGATGCAGGCGGCGTGCTCACCAACTGGTTCGGTAACGAAGTCGGTTCTATTGCAGAAGGACTAGCGCTTCTTTTTGTGCCAATCATCAATTCCGTTGCTGCGCTGGCCATCGTGGCATCGGCGATCGCGATGGCATTCAGCCAAAGCGAAGAACACGCCACTACGGCACGACGGACGATTATCGGTTCTGTTGTCGCCATCATGCTGGTGAACGCAACCAATGCCATACGCAGCGGATTCTTCGGCTCCAGCTATGTCTCCATAGGCAGCGGTGGCATCAGTTTTGAATCCGGCTTGTCTGTGGAAATTCTCGGTGTGGCAAGGTGGCTTACATCCGCCGCGGCCACAGTCGCCGTACTCATGATCATTGTGAGCGGTATTCGTGCCGTCATTACCTGGGGCAGTGAAGAAGGCCTGGCACAATTGCGACGGACCGTCATTTCTGTCGTCGCAGGATTCACCCTCATCGGTGTGCGCCTGATCATTGCAGAATCCATCACCGAAACAGGTTCCCCTGGAGGCATCACCAGCGAAATCGTGCGTGCGATGAACATCGTTGTTGGATTCATGGGTCTCTTTGCCGTCATCATGATTGTCATCGCAGGCATCATGATGGTTATCAATATCGGGGACGATAACCAGTACGGCCGTGCAAAATCACTCATCATCCGGGTTGTAATCGGGCTCCTCGTTATTCTGGCAAGCGCCGGCATTGTGAACGTGATCTATAACGCAGTGTAAGCAACCAAGCACTACATGCGTGTAATACGCGCATACATATCTTTGGCAAACGCAGATTCTCTTGCATGATCCACGATAGGTCTGGGGTACGTTCCCCTCTTTTGCTCCTGCATTCCCACGCCCCACCCCTGAATTGCCTGTACGCTCCACTCTGCCAGTTCGGGAATCCATTTTTTGATGTATGCACATGCCGGATCGTAGCGCTTCTGTTGCAACCAGGGATTAAAAATACGGAACCACGGTTGTACATCGCACCCGGTGGAAGCTGACCACTGCCAATTGCCATTGTTCACGGACGGATCGTAATCCAGCAGTCTCTGTGCAAAATACTGTTCGCCTTTCCGCCAGTCTATGTGCAAATCTTTGACGAGAAACGAGCTTGCAATCATGCGTACGCGATTATGCATGTATCCCGTTGCATTGAGCTGCCGCATGCCCGCATCCACAATCGGTACTCCGGTTTTGCCCTTACACCAGGCCTGAAAATTCCGTTGGCTTCGGCTCCACTGCAATTTCTGAAATTCTGTACGGAATGCGTGACCAAACACATGCGGAAAATGCCAGGCAACATGCGTAAAGAATTCCCGCCAATACAGTTGGCGGATGAGCGGATGATCTTCCCCGAGCGTGCCCACAATGGCACCATACGCTTCCCGAACGGAAATGGTACCGAATGTGAGATGCACAGACAGATGCGTGGTTGCATCCTTTGATGGGATATCACGATCACACGCGTACTGCCGAAATGCATCCATGCGCCGCAGGATTGCGAGCGCATGTGTTCGGCCTCCATGGACTGCAGCTTCCTTGCTCGGTTGCCACGAAAGCACGGATGATACGTGTGCTTTGGCTCCGGGCACACGGTCTGCAAAGAACACGCCGCGCGCCTGCGTGGGCATGCGCACATCCAGCGCTATGGCCCTGCGGAAAAACGGCGTGAACACCCTGTACGGAGCACCGTCGTCTTTGCGGAGCTCCTCGGGTTCGTGCAGAAGAGCATCAGTTGCGCTGTGGAATCCGATGCCTGCATTTTTACAGGTACGCTCTATTTCTGCATCACGCTGGCGGGCGAACGGTGTGTAGTCGCGGTTACAGAAGATCGCATCAATCCCCTGCGCCTTCACGAGAGCACGAATAATGGTGGGCTCATGCCCCTGAAACAGGGAGAGCCGTGCGCCGCGCTGGCGCAGCTGCATCGCCAGGTCATCCAGGCATTCCGCCATACACTGCACTGCGCGTTCACTGCAGTATACATTTGTCTTGAGCTGCTTAGGGCTTGCTATGAAACACGCGATGACTCTTTCGGACTGGCGCAGCGCCTGGATCAAACCTGTATTGTCGTGCAGACGCAAATCGCGGCGGAACAGGAATGCGCTGGTTTTGTAGTGCGACACGCAACCATTCTACACATTCCACGCTTTCCTACAGTATTCCTGTACGCACCTCTGGGCGCTGAAATACCCCATGAGACCGATGGCACGCTTCATGCGGCGTATCCATCGGCGTCGCTCGCTGTAGTAGTACTCGTGCACCACCTCATACTGCATCTGCGTATACAGGTCTTCCGCATCCACTTTGCGGTGCTCTTCCGGATCGTCTATAGCCTTGACCAGCGGCCCGATCCGCCATCCTGCCTCCGGATCACGCCCGTACGCCTCCGCCCACCAGCCATCGAGCGACGAGAGATTGAGTACGCCATTGAGACACGCTTTCATACCGGATGTGCCCGATGCCTCATGCAGACGCATTGGCGTATTGAGCCAGACATCGGTACCGGCAACGAGTATGCGCGCCAGATCCGGATTGTAGTTTTCCAGGTACGCAATCTGCACGGAACCCTCCAATTCTTTGCCACGCTGGACCATACGCTGGATGACTTCCTGTGAGTACGGATCGCTCGGGTGCGCGTTGCCGGCATGAATAATCTGCACACTACCACTGCATACTTCCTGTAAGCGTCGGAGGTTGGTGTATAGGAGCTCCGGTCGCTTATACGGCACCACGCGGCGCGCAGAAGCAATAGTCAGACGCTGTGCCGAAAATTGCTTGCCTGTTTGCCTGTTCACTTCATCAATCAAACGCTGCTTGGCAGCCATGTGTGCGTTCCAGAGCTCTTCGTCATCAAAACTACGCGAGACCATCTCGAGCACCGCAGGATCTTCGCGCCATCCACTGGCCCGCCTGTCGAAGAGTTCCTGCATTTCCGGGCATGCCCAATAGATATGGTGTACGCCATTCGTAATGGAATCGACCGCATGCCCGGGGAACATTTTGCGGGATACCTCACCATGGATCTGTGAAACGCCACAGGTGTACCTGCTCATATTCAACGCGAGCTCGGTCATGGAGAGTGCATCGTTCCCGGCGATTTTTCGAATGTGCCACGGGAGCATATCGCCCACGATGCGATGTGCGAGGTCGTACGGAAATACATCGTGCCCCGCTTTCACCGGCGTATGCGTGGTAAAAGCGCACGATGCACGCACGGCATCGTCTTTGTAGTCGCGCTCGCGCAGGAGTTCGAGTGTGAGGAATGCCGCGTGACCTTCATTCATATGGAACGTACCGATATCGCGGTATTCCAACGCGCGCAGCATCCGCACACCTCCGATGCCCAAAACGATTTCCTGGCGCAGCCGCATGGCTCCGTCGCCACCGTAGAGCTGACCTGTGATTCCGCGATCCGCAGGATCGTTGCCTTCCAAATCGGTATCGAGGAAGTATACCGGAACGCTATGATCACCGGATTGCACGGTATAGAGCCAGCAGCCGATAGTGACCGTCCTCCCCTCCACCTCCACAGTAACGGTTTGTGGCAATTTTTTGAGAAATTCCTCTTTCTTCCATGCAAACTGCTCGTACTCCTGCGTGCCATCTGCCCGAATATGTTGAGCCAGGTATCCGTGCCTCCACCCAATCGTCACGCACGCTGCATTCACCCGGAGATCCGCGCATGATCGCATGAGGTCTGCGGCAAGAATGCCCAAACCACCGGCATATGTTGGCATGCGCGCATCGATCCCGATTTCCATCGTGAAGTACGCAGTGGTGAGCTTTGTGTGCATTTCGTACTATTATACCATATTTATGAGAATATGAAATGTTCGTTTGTGCGTTTGCAGGCCTGCACGCGTGTGTATGATACCGTATGGATATTCCGCTCATAACACATGATTGATCCAACCATTTTTAGAGCGTACGACATTCGTGGCATTGTGCACGATCAGATCACGGAAGAGGCATGCCGACTCATCGGCCACGCCTTCGGTTCGGAACTGCGCGAACGATTTGGCATTGAGTCCCCGCGCATCGCCGTGGGCCGCGATGCGCGTACACACAGCCCCGCATTCGAGCAGGCGCTGATTGCGGGGCTGCAGGCTGCAGGCTGCGACGTTCTGCACATCGGACAAACGCCGAGCCCTGTGAACTACTGCACCATCTGTACACAAGCATTGGATGGCGGCGTCCAGGTAACTGCAAGCCATAATCCACCCCAGGATAACGGTCTCAAACTGCAGATACGCGATGCAGAGGCATTCGCCGGCGAAGACCTGCAGCAACTCAAGCAACGAATTGCAGAACAGCGGTTTTTGCATGGAAAGGGATCGGTGGCGCCTTTTGATTCCATACCGCCCTATCTGGCACGTATACATGATCTCTTTGGATCTATAGGTGAAAATTTGCACGTCGTCATCGATACAGGCAACGGTGTTGCAGGCCCTGTGTATGTACAGGCGCTCCGACAAGCCGGATGCCGCGTTACCGAACTCTACACGGAACCCGACGGTACGTTCCCCAACCATCCGGCAGACCCGAGCAAGCGCGAAACACTCGCTGACTTACAGGCGGAAGTGCATGCTGTGGGCGCCAGCTGCGGCCTAGCATTCGATGGTGACGGAGACAGGCTGGGTATAGTCGATGAGCACGGCGACATCCGCACGGCAGATGAAATACTGCTTCTGCTCGCCAAAGACCACCTCTCCCGCCATACCGGCGCACCCGTTGTCTTTACAGTCAGCAACTCCGGCGTGCTCCAGAGTGAGATTGCCGCATGGGGAGGCAAGCCCGTCATGTGCGCCGTAGGGCATTCTTTCGTGGAACATACGATGCGGGAACATAAGGCGCAGCTTGGCGGCGAACAGTCGGGGCACTTCTTCTGTGGAGAAGGATACTTTGGCTTCGATGATGCGCTCGTTGCAGCCCTACGCGTCTTGACGATTCTCTCGCACAGCAGAAAACCGTTCTCCCAAAGTTTCGCTGCGTTCCCCACAGTATACCAGATGCCGGAGCAGCGGCCGTTCTGCCCGGATGACCGCAAAACCGCCGTTGTCGAAAGCGCCACGAAGTATTTCCAGGAACAGGACTTTGCAGTGAATACGCTCGACGGCGCACGCATTGACCTGGGCAATGACGCGTGGGCAGGCATCCGGCAGAGCAACACAAGCCCGCGCCTCTCCATCGTGATCGAGGCACGGAATCCAGAGCAACTGGCAGATGCGGAGGCTCTGGTTCTCGACCATATGAGAACCTACGAAGAAGTGGATTTCAACCGCTGAATATTCTTTGCTTTTCTGGTACTATCTTTCCGATGTGGTTCCCCAAGCGCGCTACGGTCCCTAAACCACGGCACGCCATGCGTCGGCTCATCGCCGGTCTCGTCATCGGCAGTGCTGTCGGTTCCATCATCGGCAGTAAGGTTCTAGAAAAAGTGCACAAGGAGGAAAATGGCGACAGCGATGAGGATAAGGATGAGGATAAGGGCAGTACCTGACTGCGCCACGCTGTTCCCTACGGATCTAATTCCCCTGCCAGGTTTTCTTCCATGAGCATGCGGATGCGGCGCAGGTTCTTTGACTGCTTTAGCGCCCACATCAGCTTTACGATGGCACATTCATAGGTCATGTTCTTGCCAGAGATCACCCCCAGTTTTTCGAACGCCATCTGCTTGCGGTAGCGCGAGAGATCTACTTTCCCCCGCAACGCCTGCGATGTGATGAGTAACGGTATGTCCGCATGCGCCACTTTTTTAATCCATGGGAAGAGGTTCTTTGGGATCATACCGGGCCCGAATGTGCGCAGTACGATGCCGTGTGGTCTGGCCGCAAGAATGGCATCGAGGTACGTGGCACTCATACCGGGATGTAGGGTTATGAGCACGACATTGTCGTCGAAGTGCGGGTGACAGTGCATCGTCCGCTTGCGGCGTACCATGCGTTCCGGGGAGAGATGCACCCGGGAATTGAACTGCGCTAGCGGGGCCATTGAGGGCGTATCGAATGTCCGGAAAAGCGACTGGTCCACCTTCTTTATGCGCGTACCGCGGAGTGCCTGCGGTCCCAGAACTACACAGACTTCCGCAATATCGAGTTGCGCTGTGCGAATAGCGTAGATCAAATTCATGCGACCATCGCCTGCAATATCATTGATGGGTAGTATCGCCCCGGTCATCACGATCGGCTTGCTGAGTCCCTGCAGCGCAAAACTCAGTGCTGCTGCCGTGTAACTCATCGTATTGGTACCGTGCACAACGACAAAACCGTCGAATTCGTCATAGATCGATTCAATAGTGCGTGCTACCTCTGCCCAGTGTTCGGGCATCACTTCAGAAGAACCCACGTTCGTGAGCGAGAAGAACTTGAGAGCAACCTCACGCTGCAGTTCCGGGAGGAACCTGTGAATTTCAATGAGAGATTCGATCGGTTCAATCCGTCCAGTTTTCTGATTCATTTTCATGCCGATGGACCCGCCAACATACAGGAGAGCGATATTCGGACGCGGCATGCAAGCATTCTACTGACCTGTAATGAGCATGCACGCAAAAGCGCTTACTTTATTGCTGCCTCAACCTGCGCAATCGTCTGTTCCAGTGCACCCTGGCGATTCACGATACGGTGATCGCAGAGATCGGCATAGGTGAGCTCTTGCTCCATGCTGGCGATACGTCTGGCCAGTTCGTCCGCGTCGATGGGGGCACGGTTGCGAATGCGCTCGACGAGCTGATCTGTGCTCTCGGGCAGGATGAAGACCGACTGCAGAAGATACGGCGCATCCTGCCCCCGGAAGAACGCGTGGTTGCGAATGCTATCAAATCCCTGCACATCCACTTCCCGCACCACTGTTTTGCCCTCTTCGATTGCCGGAATAATCTCTTCGCGCAGCGTGCCATACCGTGCACCCCCATGCACTACCGCCCATTCCAGCACACCACCGCGCTCCACAAGCGCATCGAATTCCTCTTCCGTCACAAAATGGTATAGGTCGCTCCCCTCCCCTTTTCTGCGTTCGCGGGTGGTTGCCGAACGTGGAAACACCATTTCTGGATGCAATTGACGCAGGCGGTGCAGCACCACGCTCTTCCCAACACCGCTTGGACCGATGATGAGCACAAGCTTGCCGAGTTGCGTATTTCCCATGGAACCATGGTAACCGATCATAGGATTGTCCACCAACCGTGTTTGTGGTAGAATGAATAGATTTCGTTCCTTTTGATCATCGCAACCTCCTCCTGCGGGGAGAGAGGAGGAGTGGCACCAGGCAATCTTGCGGTGCACGCGGCCTCGCGCTTCGTGCTCTCGCCGGAGCCCGGTTCTACACCTGGACGCAGTCCAGGCTCCCGCACTTTCGGGGGTCTAACCTCCGAAAGTGCGGGTTGAAAAGCCACTTCTCCTCCCTCCCTGCCTTTATCCGGCAGCCACTGGCTGCCGGATACAGACATCCAAACACACACCTCCCGGAAACGGGAAGCCGGCCCGGGCTCACCAAAGGGCAACCCATCAAACACCAATAGAGCGGCGCGCTCATGCAATCGCGCCACACGTAGGGAGGTCGGGCGTCTGCCCCTAGCGGACAGACGCCCATTTTTCTGTCTACGCTTTCACCGCATGTCGATCTAAAATTTTCTCTTCCGTCTTTCCTGCACGCAGGAAACCCAGAAGCCAGAACACCAGGAAAGCTGCCATACAAATACCCAGAAAATTTGCGACGAAGACAATGAGGGATGCCTGCATGAGCTGCCACTGCAAACCTGCAGCACTGATGCCGGCTATGCATAAAGGCGGCAGGAGTGATACCGCAGTAGCGACTCCGGCAATTGCTGGCGACATGTCTTCTTTGATCCATGCGAACGCACCGGCAATCCCCGAACAGAATGCCACGAAAATATAAATGCCAGGATTCATGTCCTGCGGATACCACGGCACCTCGTGCATTGCATGCCCTATGATAATAGCGAGTACAGCCGCCGTTCCCACCACCATGAGGAAAGAGAGCACGAGAATACGCAGAGAACGCAGCGCTCCACGCCAGGTACCTGTGACAAGCGACAGAGAAAGGGACAGCACCGGGATGAGAAGCGGCGCAAGAATCATGCCACCGATAACGATCGGCATATTGTTCAGGAAGAGCCCAGGCGTCACAATGAGCGTCGCCAGGAGCAAAATCAAATAGTAACCGCTACGTACCGTCCCCTGTGAGATAAGCCGGTCAATCGTCTCGACCTGCTCCTGTTTTGTTGCCTGGAAAAATGCAGGCTTCTGTTGTGTGAACCACAGCATGCGCTCCTGTTGTACAGGAAACACCTGTATTTGTCACCATGCAAAACGCAACAAACAGATATGCCAAGAATTACCTGACGATTTTCGCCAGGTCTTCCTGCACGGTCTGCAAATCATCTTCATGTTCGATCTCATCCGTGAGAATCTCCAGTGCCATCTGGTACGTGATCTCGTCTTTGTCCTTCGTGAAATCCATGAGGCTCTTGTAGACATCGATCGCACACTGCTCCCCTTTAATATTCTGCTCCAGGAGTTTGTGGACCGAAGGATCCGTCGGAGGATCGTAACCGCAGTTGCTCATCTCGTACCACTGCTTGGGATCGAGCAATGGCGTGCCATCCAGCTGCAAAATGCGCTCCGTGAGCATCTGCGCATGACGCAATTCATCTGCCGCATGCTCATCGAGCTCAGCAACGACCGCTTCCCGCATTATACCGCGCGCTACCTTGGCACCCATCCAGTACTGGTAGTACGCAAGCCACTCATCGGCCAGAGCCTTATTGAGCAGTGTGACGAGTGCGTTTATATCGAGAGAAATGAGTGCGTTGCCGCGTGTACCCATAACGTGAGGGGGAACGAAAGAAGGAAAAATATGATAACAATTTTCCGATGCGGATGCGAATTTTCTTTGCATTGAAATCCATGTAACCAGATTGCCTGCCATTGAGCAGGATGATACCCTGCATCCGCTCTTTAGCGCCCGTAGCTTCATCCTTCGCTCTGCGGGCTTCGCTTCTCTTGCCGCAACAGAAGGAATCGCGTTCTTTTCATCACTCGTGCGCCCGTAGCTCAGCCCGGATAGAGCGTCTGGTTGCGGTCCAGGAGGCCGCAGGTTCGAATCCTGCCGGGCGCACCATCCTGCGCGTGGGAAACCTACGGTTTCCCCCACGTGCCCCCCTCCCTTTACAAGGAGTCGCTCCAGCGCGGGAAACCCGCGCTTCGCGACACAAAATCGATGTATCTATCGTCCTCGTTCTTTCATCATCACTGTGGAGGTAAGAGCTCCAGTGGAGTCGAGGATTCTCTTGAGAATCCGAGCAATAAAAATGTATTGCACTTGCTGTGCTCTAGCCATCCGCATCGATACTGTATCTTTGTCATCATCGTGGGGCTGTAGCTCAGCTGGCTAGAGCACTTGCATGGCATGCAAGGGGTCAGGGGTTCGAATCCCCTCAGCTCCACCACGTCAGCTAAAGCTGACGTGGTACACCAACAACTCCGACAAATGTTTGACGTGCAACAATGCGCCAGCACAATGCCCGCATGTGGTGGATAGCATAGTCGGGAAATGCGTCCCTCGCCGCGCGTGAGGGAAGATCGGGGTTCAACTCCCTCCACTACACTTGATGCGGCAATCTCCACACATGGAGGTTGCCGCCTTCTCCATACATAGATATTCTATGGGCACTATGCACGTCACCCTGCTACTCGGTTCCAAGAGCGATACGGAATTTGCGGAAAAAATCACCGCCGTACTTGCCGAATTTGGCATTGCCAACGATATCATCGTTGCTTCCGCGCATAAGGTCCCGGAAAAAGTCATCGAGATCATCAATACGCTCAATGCCGATCCAGAGCCTCAGGTGGTCATCACGGTCGTAGGTATGAGCAACGGTCTGGGCGGTGTAGCCGCTGCAAGCTGCGTGCACCCCGTGGTGAACTGCCCCCCCATCACCAGCTACGACGAGTACTCAGTCGATATCCACTCCAGTCTGCGCATGCCTTCCGATGTACCACTCATGACAGTCCTGCATCCCAAGAACGCCGCGCTTGCAGCCGTGCGCATCCTGGCGGAAAACAATGCCGACCTGCGCAAGAAAGTGGAAGAACGGATTGCCAATGTGAAAGCGCAGTATTAAAAAGGTATGCTATGCCCACCGGGCTGCATGCTCTGCGCACTGGCATCGACAAAAAACTCCTTCCTGCAATCGCACGCGTGGGTTCGCTGGAATCGCAGTCGAACGTGCACCCCCTTGTGCTGCACCTCGCGAGAGTCGACGCGCGCGAAGCGGTTTTCGACCTCTTGTGCGCCCTATCTGAATGGCATGCTACAAGCATGCAGCAGCACGCTCTAGCAGAAAGTGACATAGCAGAATTGGAATCGTTTTTATGGAACGCACTGGACCAGATCCATGTACGCAGGCCATGCAATCCCGCTTTGATGCAACAATTGCATACACGAGCGCAACTGTTGAACATCATGACGCCGTAAGAGTGCCGAAGAATTCTGTATCACATGTGCCCTAAGCGTCCCGCGCACCCTGTGGTAGGATTTGCTCATGCAACTCACACTGACGGAACTCCAGGAACAACTGCAACAGTGGAACGGCTGCGCGCTTGCAGAGCACGCGAATCCTGTCCTTGGCGAAGGCGATCCGCACGCGCGGGTCATGTTCATAGGGGAAGCACCCGGCAAGAAGGAAGATGAACTCAAACGACCGTTTGTTGGACCGGCCGGCAAGCTGCTGGATGAACTTCTGCAGTCTATTGGACTGAAGCGCAACGAAGTATACATCAGCAACGTGGTCAAATATCGGCCACCGGATAATCGCGATCCCACCGATGAGGAAAAACAGCAGTGCATGCCATGGCTCCAGCTGGAAATCGCCATCATTCAACCAGAAATCATCGTGCCTCTGGGGCGCCATGCCCTGGGGCATTTCCTCCCCCGTCTCGGCATGACCGCCGCCCACGGCAAGCCACATGTACTGGCTCCACAGCAGGATGATGCCAAGAGCATCACGATTTTTCCCATCTACCATCCCGCAGCTGCACTACACAACGGCAACCTTCGCCAAACGCTTTTCGACGACTTTGCGGCCCTCAAACAATTCCTCGATTCCCACTCCCCACTCCCAACTCCCGATTCCCAATCCTCATCCTAATACCGCCCCTAATCCCAATCTCAATCCCCCATGCCCACCCTCCTCTTCGGCATCGCGCTCTCGGCACTCCTCTCCATCACATCCCTGACAGTCGTGCTACTCCGCGTGAGTCCGCTCTTGACCCCGGTACAAGCCATTGCCGCGTTTTTTGCTAGCGTATTCCTCTCGGTCACCACCGTGAGCATGCTGCTCTTGATTCTGCTATGGCAACGCGTTCCCCATCATTCATGGGATACAGCTACGCTGGTGCGTGTTTCCATGCGTCAGGCGATCTTCCTGGGCAGTGGTACGGTCATTGTGATCCTATTCCATACATACAACCTGCTCACATGGTGGATTGCGCTCATGATCTACGGTGTTTTTCTGCTTGTGGAGCTTGCACTGCAGCAGTGATGCTGGGCACCATGCAGAACCTTGATTCTCTCCTTACATAACACAAGGATTTCTATTAGGATACCGTCGTGGCACAAGCAAACCCATGGTCGGCATACATCGATCGCATACGGGAAGCGCACACTCCGGAAGCACTTGATACCCTGGAACATGAGCTGTTTGGCCGCAAAGAAGGCGCCATGACACTCGCCATGAAGGCGCTTAAAGATCTGGATGCGGAAGGGAAGAAGCAGCAAGCACAAGAATTGAATACATGGAAGAAACAGCTGACGGAAACTATTGCGGAGCAACGAACCGCTCTGCTGCATCCTTCGGATGATGCTTTGGCCAGCAGCGATGCCATGGACATAACACTCTCGCTGCCTCCTCGGGAACGCGGGAGCCTGCATTTAATCCCATCGTTCATGGAACATGCCGCCGATGTGTTCGGCCGCATGGGTTTTGATGTGGCAACCGGCCCCGAAGTGGAATCCGAGGAAATGAACTTCGACATGCTCAATATTCCGCCGGACCATCCCGCCCGGGACGCGCAGGATACATTCTGGGTGCAGGGCAAGGACAAACGCGTTCTGCGGACGCACACGTCCCCTGTGCAAATCCGCTACATGCGCGAGCACAAGCCGCCGCTGCGCATGATCTGCATGGGCAAGGTATACCGCAAAGATGCCGATGCGACGCATTCGCCCGTATTCCACCAGCTGGAAGGTCTGATGATCGGCAAGGACGTTTCACTGGCAAACATGAAGGCGGTCATGGTGAACGCCGTGCGGGAACTGCTGGGCAGAGACGTAGAGTACCGTTTTCGGACTGGCTACTTCCCGTTCGTGGAACCGGGTCTGGAAATGGACATCCGGTGGCAGGGCGACGAGCAGACACGCGAAGGGAACTGGCTGGAGGTGGTGGGCTGCGGCATGGTGCACCCCAATGTGCTGAAGAATTGTGGTATTGACGTCGAAGAAAGCAATGGTGTCATGCCACGGCAGCTTAAGCCGACGTGGCAGGGATTCGCCTTTGGCTTCGGTATTGATCGGCTGGTAATGATCAAGCATCAGATTCCCAGCATCAAAATGCTCTTTGAGGGAGATATGCGGTTTTTGCGGCAGTTTTAAAAAAGCCGCCAATCCCAAGGGACTGACGGCGGATGTTCTGACCTCGCAGTAGCGATCAATGGAAGAAAGTACGGCCGTCTTTCGGGCGGCGGCCCGATCCGAAACAGTCCGGACATTCTTCCTTCTGTTTCGGCTTCGGTTTTCCTGTCTTTTGCACAAACCGTCTTCCCGTACCTTCGCAAAACGAACAAGGTATGGTTGGTACGTTTTTCTCAGGCTTCTTCATATTTCCTCCTTAGAACAAGTGGTCAGAATGAACGATATTATAATTTATATAATAAATAACTGTTTCTGTCAATATTCTCTACTACTGCCAGCTCTCGGGGTTCTGGGCAAATTTTCCAGCTATCCGGACATCGTCCGGCGATAGCCTCCCCTGCTCCGCAGCTACATCGAGCAACACCCCAAACGTGGAGAGCGGATGGAGCATGAGCTGCATATCCTGCGCTTTCTCTATCGCTATGAGCAACTCATAGGTGAAAATTGCAACGACATCGGTCACTGTCGCCTTGCCCTCCTCGCGCAGCGCTTCTACGGAAGATATGGCACTGCCCCCAGTGGAGAGCAAATCTTCGATGAGTACAACGTGCCTCCCTTCCACACTGTCGCCTTCGATGCGTTTTTTGGCGCCGTGTTCCTTTGCCTTGCTGCGCACATACACGAACGGCAGGTCTAACCTGTCCGCGACCAGCGCAGCCCAGCCGATTGCCGCCGTAGCCGTGCCGGCAATGGCGTCCGGCTGCACATGTAGCGTACGCACACGCTCGGTGAGCGCATCCACGACGAAGTTCCGCGCCTCCGGATGGGTATAGAGCATGCGATTATCGCAGTATATGGGGCTCTGGATGCCGCTGGTCCATGTGAACGGCGGATCCACCGACAAGCGGACGGCACCGATATTGATGAGAAGTTCGGCGATGCGTTTGCTCTGCGGCATGATAGAAGTGTACCTGCAGTGAGGTCTGCTCCACAATATTGCTGCAGCTGAAAAGCGTGTAGCGAATTGTTTTTCTGTACTGTTGCTACTCGCTACTCGCTACGCACTTCACTACACTTTTTTCCATGCACATTCCTCCCGGCTGCGAAGAGCGACTCCGGCACCTTATGAAAGTCTTTCTTGCAGAAAACCAAAAACTCAACCTCTCTGCATTCCGGACGCCGGAACAGTGCTGGACTGGCAACGTACTCGACAGCCTGGCGGCCGTGGAATACATGACGCAAAACCCCCAGCGCCGCGCCAACCGGTGGCTCGATCTCGGTACCGGCGGCGGTTTCCCCCTTTTGCCACTGGCTATTTGCCTGCCCGGTGCACACCATACGGGGCTGGATGCGACGAGGAAGAAGATCGATGCCGTGCAACGCATTGTCCATGCACTGAATTTGCAAAACATCACACTCCTCTGCGAGCGCACGGAAATTCTGGGGCGCAACACAGAACATCGCGCGCAGTACGACGCCGTCACTGCGCGCGCCGTGGCACCGCTCCACACCCTCCTGGAATACGCTGCGCCGTTCCTGCGTATCGGCGGCTGTTTGCTCGCCTGGAAGAGCACACACATTGAACAAGAATTGCAGGATTCCCTGCTCGCCCGCGCGGAACTTAGCTGCCACCTGGTACAGAAACACGAATACGAACTCGCAGACGGATTCGGAAGGAGACAGATACTCGTATTCGAAAAAATGGCGAAGACCCCGGAACGTTTTCCCCGCGCAGTCGGCGAAGCGAAGAAGAAACCTGTGATGTGAAACATCGAACAGAGGAAACATTTTTCTTCTCTTCGCACTCCCCTCTCCCTTTCCCCTCCTCCATACTGCCCCCATGCCCAAGCCGTACCAACCCAACGACCGATGGTCGCAGCGCGCAGCGCGCGAAGGGTACCGTGCGCGCTCGGCGTACAAGCTGCTGGAACTCAACGAGAAATTCCAGCTCTTCCAGCCCGGATACACCGTCCTGGATATAGGCGCCGCACCTGGCAGTTGGCTGCAAATCGCCGCACAGGAAGTGGGCGAAAAAGGACTCGTGATCGGAGCAGATCTGCAACCAATTGATCCTGTGGCGGCAAATGTGCGCACAATCGAACAAGATATTACGGACTACGAGGCATTCCTGGGCACCCTTCGGGAACAAGGCATCCACACTGTCGATCTGGTGCTTTCGGATATCGCACCCAATACCAGCGGCATCAAGGATATAGATCAATGGCGTTCCATCGAACTCAATCAGGCTGTGGCACGCATTGCGCAAGCGATATTGGTCCCGGGGGGAACGTGCGTCATGAAAGTCCTCCGCGGAGCGGATTTCGATACATTCCTCTGTGAGCTCAAGCGTGAGTGGCAATCCGTTCGAACGTACATCGCACAGGCCAGCAGGGACAGGAGCCGCGAAATTTACCTCATTCTGCAACAGAGAAATGCACGTAAAAGTGGCAAATCCCGCCATGGCCACAATGAAACCAGTGAATAATTCTTGGAATCCCACAATGTGGCAATGGCACACGCATCCGTATACTGAGCACCATGATCTCGCTCCAGGATGTATCCCGTCGTATCGGCCAGCGCGCCGTCCTCACGGATATCGGCTTTGATATCCGGCCGGGAGAGTTTGTCTGCATCACGGGGCCCAGCGGCGCCGGCAAGACCACACTCATGCATGTGCTCATTGGCGCGGAGACCGTGACAGCCGGCAGTGTGCATGTGGACGGCGTGGATTTGCGCCGCGTTCCGCCGCGCGCGCTGCAGATGTACCGCAGGCGCATCGGCGTGGTATTCCAGGACTACAAACTCCTCTGGAACAGGACCGTTGCAGAGAACGTCGCCTTCCCATTGGAAATATGCGGCGCCAGCATGACCACCATCACCAAGCGCGTCGGGGAGGTACTGGAAGCACTGGACATGGCATCCCGGTCCAATGTGCTCTGTCACGCGCTCTCTGGTGGAGAGAAAGCGCGTACTGCAATAGGTCGAGCGATCGTCCACAAGCCCATGATCGTGCTTGCCGACGAACCGACGGGGAACTTAGATCCCCAAGAATCCATGCGGATCCTGGACCTCTTCCGGGCAATGCACCAGCACGGCGCCACGGTGATACTCGCCACACATGACACAACCATCGTCGATGCTCTGCAAACACGCGTTATCCGCCTGGAAGCGGGACGCGTGGCGCGTGACAGCGTGGGTTCGTACGCTCCGGAACGCAAGAATGAGCGCCCTACTAAAAAAAACGCACCCGCACCCCACAAGTCATCCAGAAAACACTCCTCTGTAAAAATCGTTTCTACCTCGCGGTAACGGAGCTTACTGCGTAGTCTCGGGCTCTGCCTTCTCGGGCTCTGCATTGCGCTTGGTTTTCTCTTCGTCTTTCCTGTCTTTCCGCAAACGATCCTGGAACGTCTGTACCAGCACATCCGCTGTCTCGCGCAGCTCCTCACCATGATCACGCACAGGATAGTACCGGATAAGCAACGTGCACATGAGCAGCACATACAACATTTCCGGCAATACGTAACGGAGCGGAAGCGCCGCACCCCGCGCCAGAAGGACAATATCTACCACAAAAAGAGCAAAATGCAGCACAATGAGCAGTAGGACGATGCCATTATTGCGAACAGGGCGCATTGCCGCGAAAATTGCTCCCGCTGCATACACGAGTAGCAGCGTACCCAGGATAATGAGTAAATGACTGTGCGCACTATCCGGAAATGCGGTGACCTGGTAAAACCGCGTGAAGAAACTCGGATATGCCATACAGAACCAAGCCATACTCAGCAGTACACCTGCAATAATGAGAAGAGTGACACGGAGCGGCATATGAGAGTGCGTTGACATGACGCAAGCATACACCTTCGGCATTTCACCTGCTATGCTGCACGCATGACAACCTACAGAGATGCTGGCGTGGACGTCACGGCCGGCGATGCGGCATCGCGATCCGCATACGCTCATGCAGCGTCCACCTTCCCTATTCGCAAAGATATGATCGGCGCTCCGGTATTCGACGGCGGCGGATTTGCCGGCCTGCTGGATATGGGCGAGTACTACCTGGTCCAGACCAGCGACGGAACAGGCACAAAAATGGATCTGGCTGCGGCAATGCAGGATTTTCGAACGCTCGGTTTCGACCTTCTGGCCATGGTGGCAGACGACGCCGTATGTATAGGCGCTGAAGTGCTCAGCGTGAGCAACTGCCTGGATGTCCCCTCCATCGATCCTGTAATGATCGATGCACTTCTGAGCGGTCTGGCAAGCGCCTGCAGAGAACAATGCATTGTCATTCCTGCAGGGGAAATCGCCGAGGTGCCGGGTGCCGTCTCGCGCGGCGTATGGAGTGCCACTGCAATCGGCATCGTCGCCAAAGACCGTGTGATCGACGGTAGCGCCGTGCAGTCCGGCAGCGCGATACTGTCGCTGCGTTCCGCCGTTGCCCGTTCCAACGGATTCTCGCTGATCCGAAAAATTCTCACGGATCACCACGGAGATACATGGTGGGAAAAACAGTGGAACGATGACATTACTTGGGGAAATGCATTCCTAACCCCCAGTATCGTGTACCACAGAGCAATCCTCACACTAACAGGACGCTACGGGCAAGAACGGCGCATTCCTGTACAGGGAATCGCGCACGTCACCGGCGGCGGCATCCCATCCAAATTGCGCCGCGTGCTCAAACGCACCGGCACGGGAGCGCATTTGACGGATCTGTGGCCGCCGCACCAGGCGATCGCCGACATCGCCGCACTGGGCAAGGTACCAGCGGAAGAAGCGTACCGCACATGGAACATGGGCAACGGCATGCTGGTGATCGTGCCGCAGGAGTACGCCGAAGAGAGCGTGCGCATTCTGGCAGACGAAGGCATAGAAGCACAGCAAGCAGGTACCGTCACCGATGATCCGACGATCACTATCACACACGCGAGCGGCGACCTGCGATGTACTGCATAGTTGTCGCCACCCACGCCACAGGGGTAGCATTGCGCCATGGAGGAGCGCCCGCACCACTGCCCGCGCAACGTCAACAGACGATCCTTCATGCGATCCGGTCTGCAAACCCTCACTGCTCTGCAAAGCAGTTTTGGGATACTGCTCACAGAGCTTACGCAACCGGCCACAGAATGCGTCCCTCCATCTACACCACCGCGCACCATGCCGGAACTGCTGCAGACACTGCATGCGAGTCTGGGATACGATCTTTCGATCCGATACGGTCGTGCCGGGGACGCAGACGGCGATTCGACATCCACACTGGCCATAGGAACCATGAGCCAGGAAGCGGCGCAACGACTGGGCAATACTTTGGACAATATGACGAAAAAGCCAACGGATACATGGAACAGTATCGGTCGCACACTCTCCGTATCTGCCGAATACCTGGGCAATTACCGCCTTTCGAAGGCACAACAAACATGTGTACCGGATGAGCACCGCGATTGCAACGACCACGCCAATCGCGCCTGCGAGCTACTGCACGCGCGCGGCATACCGATGTACCTCATTTCTATCTGGCCACAGCAGCCGCAAGAGCGGCTGCGGCACCCCTGGCACCAACTGGCTTCCTGCCGTATCGGAGCACAAACGTTCCTGCTTATCGAACAATGCAACCAAGTAACCGTATGGGAAGGGCGTCTGGAACGCGCAGTACAACTGTACGATCATACCGTGCCCATGAGCATCATTCCCGGATACGGCATCTCCCGATACGTGCCTCCCAAGTACGATACCGCTGCATCCAAATTCCTGTTACAAGGCAGTTACGCCATCGCATCTGCGGATTCCATGGAATCCCTCGATATTCCGCCACTGCGGCACGGTCGCGTGTCCCCTGTCGCATAAACCATGCGGGCACATCTTGACATACGCATAAATCGCATTATGCTGCACGCAATGCACGCCTTGTCCCTCGGACTCGGCCTGGAACTTCTCCTCCTTACGGCGGGAGGGCAGTTGCGTGCATAAGTAAATATTCCTGTACGACGCACGAGCTCCCCTCCCACGCAGCGGAGGTGTTTTTATATTCTCTTTCCCCTTTCCCTCATGTTTACCCCAACAATCGACGTATCGGATTCCTGGCGCTTCGGCGCACAAGAACGCACCATGATGCGCCAAGCAGGACAGCTTGTCCCCATTTATTCCATGCATACAAGCGAGATGCAGGAAGAATGTGATCGATGCGCACAGATCCGCACGGCAATAGAACAACGTGTCACATCGTTGGTTGATTTTCCCGTCTGATGCAGAGAAAACAACTGACCGACGGGGAATCAATAGAACTGCTGTGCCTTCCACAGGCGATGGAACATGCCATCTTCATCGGCCAGTAAAGCACTGAGTGTCCCCTCCTCCGCCACCTGCCCCGCGTGTATGACCACGATCTTATCCGCATTGCGGATGGTGGAGAGGCGATGCGCGATAATGATCGCCGTCCTATCCTGCAAGATGAGCTCCAGCGCCTCCTGGATCCGCCGTTCGGTCTGGGAATCCAGGGAACTTGTGGCCTCGTCGAGCACGATGATCTCCGCATCCTTCAGAATCGCACGCGCGATAGAGAGACGTTGTTTCTCCCCACCGGAAAGCTGGATGCCGCGATCCCCGACTACCGTCTCCATACCGGCCGGCAGACGTGATATCAAATCATCCAGACGCGCTTGCTGCAGCACGCTGTGCAACGTAGCATCCTCCAGGTGATTATCCATGCCAAATAGGAGGTTTTCACGCAGGCTCTCATTGAAGAGCAGCGGTTCTTGGGTTACGTATGCAATGTGTTTCTGGAGCGACGCGTGCGTCAGAGTGCGAATATCCCTGCCATCCAGCTGTATCGCCGATGGAGCGCAGTCGTATAACCGCAAGAGCAAATTTACCAATGTCGTCTTGCCGCTGCCACTCGGACCAACGATAGCTACCGTGCTCCCCTTTGGTACGTCAAACGTCACCCCCTGCAACACCGGCACGTCTTCGGTATACGAGAACCACACATCACGGAACGCAATGCCGCTACGCAGACCACCAAATTCTTCCTGCCCCTCCGGCACAATAAATTTTTCTTCATCGTTGAACACACTGAGCACCTGCAGCACCGGACCAGTTGTTTCCACCGCCAGACCGAACATGCGCCCCATCTGTGCATAGAGCGGCATGGTCCCAATAACAACGTACAGAAATACCACCAGTACGGCGATTTGCTCCGCATCCAGCACCGCTTGCTGCATAAACGTCCCCGCAAACAGCATCGCTGTCACGAAGCACACTATAATCACCTCCTGTATGGGCTTGGTACTTTCTTCCAACAGACGCATGCGGAACCACGTACTGCGTATCTCTGTCTGCAATGCTCCAAAGTGCTCGAGCATGGCCTGTTCTCTGGTATAGGTTTTCACGAGCGTCATGGCACTGAACACGTTGAACAATTTGCGCCCGAATTCCATCTGCTTCTGGCGGAAGTGCAAAGAGAGGCGCCGCATCGCAACTGCGATCCTGCGCATACATACGAACAACAGAGGAAAGGCGCACGCCATAATCAGCGTGAGCTTCCATGAAATGACCAGCATGATACACAAACGCGCCAATAGCTGCAGACCCGCATTCAACAGAGTCCTTAGTGATATGAGGAGCTGCAGCACCTCCTGCGAGTACATAATGGTCGTGCGCATTTCCCCCTGGCTCTCACGATCGAAGAAGAGCTTTCCGAATCGCAGGTACCTGCGCAGCATGGCCAAGGTGATATTCCTGGCATACCGCCCCCCCCAGTAGTGCGCAAATGCAAAAGACGCATATTCTAGGCTAATACGTAATAATTGCAGCGCCACAAAGAGACCTGCGGCAATAACGAGTAGTGCTGTTTCACTCAAGGCCTCTGTTGGTGATCGTGCGAATATCGTGAGCACATTCCCCAAGAATGGGGTATCTAGCATTTGACTGATATCTCTTGCCGCCAGGCTGCGCGCCAAAGGAATAAGGAGCCCAAACCCAGCGACTGCACACATTGCAGCAGTGAAAGACAGAACTATAGGTATGGCCAGCTGATGGAATCGCACTCCCATGATGCAAAACAACTCATGGAGCTTGCGATATTTTCGCTCCATGCTCTTGGGCACTATGGCATACATGTATCCGTTCACGGCGAGGAGTGTACCGTCCACAGACAGAGAGCGCACCCTGTACAAAATAAATATATCCCACTATCATGTGTCCCTACTTTCTTCCCCTCTTCATCGATGCGAAAACTTTCTATCCTCTTGGCAACCCTCCTTGTGCTTCCCGCTTGTTCGCAACCACCCGCCGAACAGGAAGACACACCCCCTCCGCCCCCACCTGCGGAAGAGGAACAGTATGACCGCCTGACGGAAACCGACAAAGATCTTATTGAAGCGTATATTACCGCGAATATCAGTGATCTCTCCACTATTGACGCCGTTCTCGGCGGTACGTTCTACGTCACCGGAATCCGATGGACCGACGACGATGTTGCCGTTGTAGAGTACGAAGACGGGCATATTGCCGTCACGGCGGATGTGGTGGCATACGTTAATGCAGACGGCGAAGTAGTTGTCGACGTCTTCTCTGTATCTGACGAGGAAGACGTGGCAGAAGAAGAAGAAGAAGACCTGGAGGCTGATGCGGAAGCAGAGGCAGATGCAGAAGCTGAAGCTGAAATGGATATCGAGGATCTTTTCTAAGCACCAGGCAAGCCATGAACAGGCTTGTATCCGCACGCAGTGCGGTCTTAAAAAGCGCACCCGGATACGGGTGCGCTTTTTTATGCCTTTCCCCTTCTCTCACGGCTCCCTATTGCTATGATGGGTGCGAACTAATAAGCCGTTCATTCATTCATCGTTGGGGAGTAGCCAAGCCACGGTCAGCTGAAGCTAACGTGGCAGATGGCACACCGATAAGCCGTTCATTCGTTCATTCATCGTTGGGGAGTAGCCAAGTGGTAAGGCACCTGCCTCTGGAGCAGGCATTCGGGGGTTCGAGTCCCTCCTCCCCAGCCACGTCAGATTTATCTGACGTGGCTGGGCAATAGCTGCGCGTTCCAAGCAACCTGACTACTATAAAGATATGGTTATTGCACTCCTCACTGAAGGCAATATGTATAAATTTCTTAGCATTTCGCCAGATAAAAAAGATGCGAGCTTATATGTAACTCAATGCATTAAAGATATGGAAAGCCCTATTAAATATGGGGGAAAAACTTTAGAAAAAGTACCAAGCAAAGAATTGTTATCACAGGTTCCATCTTCTATTTTGCCTAATGGAAAACATGTTCATCTATCTTTACATCCAAATAGGATTTACTTGAAAGATAAGAGTCAAGAAAAGAATCAGCACCTGTGGGACGAGACAATCCCTCAAAAATTTAATGGTTCGGGGTATCGATTGTTGTGCATCTTCACTCCACCTCCTATCAGTCATATGGAAATAGTATCCAAACAACCATCCGCTGGTGTTTGCTTTGAGTGGAATGACACAAAATGCCCGCAGCTCTCGATTTACGAAGTTCAGGAAGGAAGAGATGGCAAAGAGGCAATACATGCAATAAATATCCCCGCTAGATACCATATAATTGAATCAGATGGAAAGCATCCAACTCTAGTATTACAGATTAAAAAAACTGAAGGGGGTGAAGGTGTCTGGAAGCCCTACTGTGCTGTATTTGGAAAAGTTATAAAGCGATCAACCGTATAAATTTCTAGTGATCCACATACCCTCCTCCTTACAAAGAACCGACAATCCCACTGGAATGCAATTACCGATTTTACGAGAACATCTCTGTACATCAATCTCCCGGCCGCACCATGCGATACGCATCGCTGCCATCGCCGTAGTACTCCGCAAGCTTCTTTGTGACGGCAAACCCCAGGCTTTGGTACAGCCGGAGTGCGGCATGATTGCCCTGTGCCACAACCAATCGCAACTCCTCATGTCCGTGTTGTTTCACTACGTGTTCCATCATCGCCCTGCCAATGCCTTTGCCCCGCTGTGCCGGGTCTACGATGATGCTATCTATGTGCAGGCGGCCGGTACGCTTAGCCCGGCGCACGAGGATGTATCCCACAACTTCGCCCTCTTCCTCCGCAACCATCATGCACTCAGGGTTGGAACGAATGATATTCGCCAGTGTCCGCGTACTGAGGCTATCTTGTTCAAAAAGCACCTCCAGACGCGCGATGGCCTGCAAATCCTCCCGAGTGATGCAACGTAGAAGCAAAGCCATATCAGGTGCGTTGTACCGTGAATTGCGGAACGGTCGGAAAGAGTTTCTCCTTCACTGTCCCCAGCTCCACCTCTGCGAAATCGATACGCTGCATGCCCCGGCTCAGCGCAAACGCGATGTCGCGGAGATTCATATAGTGCCCGATGCCCGGATACCGGTCTTTCGCTGATCCTGTAAGCAACGGATAGAGCGTGCTGTTCCAGAGGAAAAGGCAGTCTACCGCCGCCACGTCGCCGCCGATGCGCGCGGTGAGTATGTGTGTCTCAAATGGGCAAGCCTCCGCACCACACTGCGTAATGCGCAGAAACACTTCCTGTAGTTTTTCATCACAGAAAGGCGAATCGTTAAACGTAGCGCGGCTGAGGCGCACAAGATGCAAAAAATCTTCCAACCGGTCAGTAGAGAGCTCTGGCTTCAGCGCTTCTATTCTCCGCTGATCGCGACGGACATTGCTCCGCAGTTTTTTAGGAAGACTCATCAAATAGGCATCTACGGAATCCAGTCCCCGCAGAGAGAGCAGCGATTTAGGCAGCATGGGCGTTACAACTGCGGGCGGTGTGACATGGCGCGCCGATTCCTGCTGGACTGCCGTCAGGAAGAGTTTGCCCGGCACCGCCGCCAGCAACTGCGCGATTTGGGAGGGGTCGCGCACCCAAAACGCCGTGTCCTCCTGCCAATTCCACTCATCCCCGATATCGCCGAACCAGAGGTACTGCTGCTGCTGCGGATGGAACCAGAGCGGAAGCAGGGCTTCGCCGTCCAGCACAATGAAGGCCGGCTCAAAGCAGAACACTTCCCAGAACGGGTATCGAAATTCCCACAGATCGTGCAGGCTCTGTTTGGGGCTAAACACATTCCAGAGCTCCTGGCATTCCGTGATGTCTTTCGCAATGTAGAGAGCCATACAGGCGAGTGTACGTCAGAGGTATCCCCAAGCCCATAGCTTGTCGCTGTCTTCCGTCCAACGATCACCGATGTCCTTACGATAGTACATATTCGGAATGAGAACGTTCTGGATACGGGAATACATCTGCTTCTGTGCGTCGCGCATCGTGCTACCGGTTCCGGTGATGACCAGAGCGATCCCCATGCTCCCGGTGATGAGCCATTCACCATTCACCAGTTGGATATCCTGCACGTGCACACCTTCCCGTGACTCTTTTTTGAACACGATGACTGCGTTTTCCGAAAACGCCTGAAACGTCGGAAGATCTTCGTACGGGAAGGGTGGCACGACAACTAACGCTCCCACCTGGAATCCGCGCTTGGTTCGTATGGCGAAATCCCTGCCATGTGCGATACCGATGAGCACCGTACTGATGGGATCGATGATGCCCGCGCGCTGAATGCTTACCTGTGGATAACCGAAACGGCAGGTGAACTCCAGGGGGTAGATACCGTTGCCATTCACAATACAATTAATATCTATGCACCCCACGTATCCCTCCTGCGCCAGCGTTCCCTCCATTTTCCGCAACGTGGCTTCGAAGATAGGACTGCGATTCGTCCAGAACATACTCGTTCCCATCTCACCGGTTGAGACGCCCAGCTCTCCAGGGAATAACTTCTTATGCTCGAACGTCACATTGATCGGCATCAGGAATTTGCTGCCGTTAAAGAAGGCCGCAATCGATATCTCGACGCCCGTCACCCTCTTCTGGAGCTGGAAAATTTTGATGTCATCGCCCCAGGTGCGTTCATATGCGCGGAGCACGCGTATCACATCGCTGCCATCATCCTCGTTGCCTACAAAAATCAGCTGTTTGAAATCCTGTATTCCACCGGAAGGTTTGATGACGTACTTACCGGGATGCTGCCGAACATATTCGATGGCAACACTGAATTCCGTGAACTCCTGGTAATGCAGAATACGCACGCCATGACGGCGCAATTCCTCCTGTCCGAACGACCGGTCATTTTCCAGACGATCTGTGTACTGCGTGCCACCTATAACCTTCTTTCCCCTGGCGCGCAGTTGTTCCACGTCCGCCCCGCTGCCCACATGATCGAAGACGATGATATCTGCGCCATCTGCATGGGACTGCCATTCCTCCACTTTTTCCACGAACCCATCACCAACTTCCTTCTCGGATTCTTTCTCGATGTAGAGCTTCACCGCGTTACCTTCTGCAGCCACCGCCCACGCAACGTCCAGAATGCTCCCATCCCGCGAAACGAAGAGGAATTTTCGTGGTTCTGTTGTGGCGGGAAGCGAACCGGAAGGCTCGCCGTTTCCATTCATGGAGCAGTGGGGAAAACGAGCCACACTTTAGGTAGTCGTATGCAGAAAGCAATGCGTTTTTCTCCACATTGCCGCTGCCGCATGGTTTTGCTCCCCATCATCCACATTGGCATCAGCGATTTTTGTCTCCTGTAGCATTTTCCTGCGCATCCACTTTGCTGCGCAATTCGTCGAAGAAAATGCCGATTACTGCAAGTAACGGAATAGAGAGCAGTATCCCGATCATGGGGTGCATGACCGTCGGAAAGCTCGCTCCGACAACCATGGCGATAATGACAGCAGACGCAGAGAGGCTCACGGTGCGTTGCATCACCACGGGAATGACAACAACGTTCTGCAGCAACTGGATAATTGTGAATGCAACCAGAACCAAGACCCCCTGCTCTACCCCAACACTCGCCGATGTTATGAGAAAGATGGGAATCATGGAAATGACCATCCCCATGTATGGAATGATGTCCATTATCCCTGCCAACACCGCGAGCGTGAGGGCGTATGGCACGCCGAATACCAGTAGAACAATCCACGTGCATACGCTGATAAACAGACTCAGGAGAATGCGCCCCCATGTCCACTGCGCGATTTTTTGGCGAATCTGCACGGTTTTTAACCGAATGTACGGGCGGGAACGCGCAGGGAAGAACCCAAGAGCCCAGCCAAAATTGCGCTCTTTTTCCATGAGGAGAAAATACGTGAGTACCAGGGTAATGACCGTATCTAGTACAAAGCGCGCCGTGGACCCCGCAATGCCGCTCACGATGCGCAGTGCCTCCCGCGTGAACAGAAAGAGATCCTGGTTCATCTGCTCCAGAGCAGCCGGCATCTGATGCAAAAAGAGTTCCCTCAATACCATCTCCATAAAACCGGGCAACTGCCAACCGATACCCGGCAACAGAACGGGCACTGTTTCAGTCTCGTGTGGCAAATTCGACAGGAATACGTTCACCTTATCCACGATTTGCAGGAGCTCAATCACGAGCATGGGAATGAACGAGACGAGAAAGAGCACAATGACACCCAGTGATACGCCGTACGCAAGCAGGATCCCCATGCTGCGCGGCAACCCTGCTCGTTGCAGCACATTGATTGCGGGCGCAAGAATCGCAGCCAAAAAGAGCGCGAGCACGATAAGAACCAAAAACCCCCGCAATTGTGCGATAAATGCAATGCCGGCAACGATAGCAAGGAGCACCAGTGCAGCCTTTACGACGCTCGGCAGCGAGATCCCAACAGATAGAGCAGGCGCGTTTGCCCTGGATCCCGGGTGAGAGGAAGAGGAACCCCGTGCTGTCCGCGCACCTGCCATCCGCATCATCATACAAGATATGCGGAAATGCTGAATGGAAAGTCGCTTGCGACCCGGTTTCGCGTATGATGGATGCATGGACGCGCCGCAACCAAACATCATCTTCATCCACGGCAACAACAGCGGTAACGAGCCCGGCGGCGCGGCGCACGATTACTGGTTCCCGTACGCTGCACGGGAATGTACCAAGCTGGGATTGCCGGTCACTGCCAAGAATTTCCCTGACCCCATGCTGGCGCGGCAGGACATCTGGCTACCGTTCCTCATGCAGGAATGCGGCGCCAACGCGCAGTCGATCCTCATAGGACACAGCTCCGGCGCGATCGCCGCCATGCGCTGCGCGGAGCATCACAGTATTCTGGGTTCTGTACTCGTTGGGGCGTACCACACCCATCTTGGCGACGAAAACGAGCGCCTGAGCGGCTACTTCGACGCGCCGTGGGACTGGCAATCCATCCGGGCAAATCAGCGGTGGATCATACAGTTTGCTTCCGTAGATGATCCGTACTTCCCTATAGCAGAACCACGATTCGTGAGCGAAAAGCTCGGAACGGAATACTATGAATACACAGATAAAGGGCATTTCTTCCAGGATACATTCCCGGAACTCATCAACGCGGTCATGCGTAAACTCGCCTGAGTCCGGCATACCTACTCGTACCGCAGCGCATCGATCGGTTTGAGTTTGGCAGCCTTCCATGCAGGCAGAATGCCGAAGAAAATACCGATGCCAATGGAGAAACTGAAGGCGAGCACGATGGAATTGAACACGATGACTGCCCGCGTTCCTGCATACGTCGTCACAATCCATGCACCCAGGTAACTGATGAAAACGCCGATGGCGCCCCCCAATACACTCAGTACCATCGATTCCACCAGGAACTGCTGGAGGATGTCGCGCTTTTTTGCTCCGATCGCCTTGCGTATGCCTATTTCACGCGTGCGCTCCGTCACAGAAACGAGCATGATGTTCATCACGCCGATGCCGCCTACGACGAGCGATATGGCGGCGATGCCACCCAGGAGAAACGTGAACGTCTTCGTCACTTCATTCAGGGTTTCCACCGTATCGGCCTGATTGGCGACACTGAAGTCCTGATCGGCTGCATTGGTGATACGGTGTTCATTCCGTACGACCGTTTCGATGAGCGCCTGTATGCGGTTCATATCCTCCTGTTTTTCCACAGAAATACTGATCGTACTCAACGTATCCGTTCCCTGAATGCGCTGCTGCATCGTTGTCAACGGAATCAGAGCCATGTCATCCTGATTGGATTCCTTCTCTTCCATGATGCCAACAACAGTGAAGATGTGATTTTCCAAACGCAAATCCCTGCCAATGGGATTTTGGCCGCCAAAGAGTGTCTGGACAATCCCCTGCCCTAAAACGACCACCTTCTCTCGGCGTTCAAGATGACTGTCCGTGATGAATGACCCATATGCCAAAGGAAAATTGTGTACCAGCGTGTACGCAGGCTGAGCTCCCACCACACTCACCTGCATGTTCTGATTCCCTGCAATTGCCTGCATGTTCCCCGTGAGCACAGGAGAAATACCGGAAATACCTGCCACGTGCGTTTCGATCGCACGTACGTCATTGGATGTGAGCGTGCTGGAAGATGCCCCACCGCCGGCACGGCGGAAGAGAGAACGCACATCCGTCTGCGTCGGGCTGCCCGGCTGCACAATGAGCAGATTCGTTCCCAGGCTCTCAATCCGCTCTGTAATCTGCTGTTGGGAACCTTTGCCTATGCCCACCATGAGCACCACGGATGCGACGCCGATAATCACGCCAAGCATGGTCAGTACGGAACGCATCGTATTACTGCGAATGGCATCGAAAGCGCTGCGGAGATTTTCCAGAAAAGCAAGCATGCTACTGCGTGTGAATGAGTCCGTCTAAGATACAAATGGTCCGCTTGGCATGGTCCGCGATATTCGGCTCATGCGTGACCATGACAATCGTGACACCCCTGGCATTCAGATCATCCAGCAGCGCCATGATTTCGTCTCCTGTTTTGGAATCGAGTGCCCCAGTCGGCTCATCCGCCAAAATGAGGGCGGGGTGCGTCACGAGCGCCCTCGCAATAGAAACCCGCTGCCTCTGCCCACCCGAAAGCTCGTTGGGCAGGTGGTGCATGCGCCCCTCTAGCCCTACGGCCGCGAGCGCCTCTTGTGCACGTCCCATCGCCTCATGACGGTGCACGCCTTGATAGAGCAATGGCTGCATGACCTGCCGCAACGCGTCCATGCGCGGCAGAAGGTTGAATGCCTGGAACACAAAGCCAATGCGTCGGCTTCGTACCTCGGCCTGTTCGCTCTCCGATAAACTGCTCACCTGCCGTTCTTCGAGCTTGTAGGCTCCGGTTGTCGGGGTATCCAAAAGCCCGATGATGTTCATGAGCGTGGACTTGCCCGATCCCGATGGGCCGATGATCGCGACGAATTCCCCGTTTCTGATCGTCAGGGATACGCCTTTGAGCACCGTGAGCGCCTGTGTGCCGAGCGTATACGTCTTGGTGATATCCTGAAGCGTAATCATAGGAACAAGAGAGTGCTATCGCATCATTCCGCCTCCAAAACCGCCCATGGGCATCATCCCACCGCGATTCCCACTGGTATTCGTTGTGGTATTTTGCGTATTGAGCACAACGTTGATCGACTGGATGCGATCCCCCGGAGACAAACCCGAGAGTACTTCGGTATACGTACCATCGGTGATCCCCGTTTCTATGGGAATGGACATGCCGTCTTCGCTGAGCACGGATACTCTGCTACCGCTCGTGCGCAGTGCGAGGTTGGGCACAGCAATCGCATTTTTTGCAGATGCAATTTGGATTTCCACGGATGCAGTCATGCCCGAAAGAATCGTGTACTCCTCGCTAGGCTGGAGAACGATCTCTACTGCATACGATACAACACCCGACGTTTGGACAGGCGTCGTGTCTATCATCCCAACTTCTCCTTCGAACGTCGTGGACGGCAAAGCATCGAACTGAATGATGGCACGCTGTCCTTCTTTGACATGCACCACATCAACCTGATCAAGCTGAACCGTGACAATGAAGTACTCAGGATTTTCCAGTACCGCGTACTTGGTTTCACTAGCATCGGCTAGGAGGTTATCTCCTACTTGGAAGTCGATACGGCGGATTACGCCGTCAAAGGGTGCCCGCAATTCATACTTCTCCAATGCACGCCGCGCTTTTTCCAGGGCAACCTGGCGCTGTGCCAGCGTGTTCTGCTGCTGGCGGATCTGCACATCTACGCTCACCGTCGTCTTCTCCATGCTCTGTTCTTCCGCCTGCAAGCGATCCCGCAAACTCGCTATCGTCCGCTCAGCTGTATCTGCTGCCGTTATGCCGTGTTCCTGTTTCGACTCCAACAATGCAAGATTCTCCCGAGCACTCTCCAAATTTTGGAGCGCAGTATTCTTGCCAGGCTCTGTGAGTGTCGCCTGCTGATTCCGCAACGTATCCACCAAGGCGATTGCCGCTGTGCGCTTCGTATTCATCGTCGCCTTCCATGTATTGATGTCCGCATCTGTGTACGACGATGACGGGACAGCCGTCCTGAGGAATTCATACGCTACATCTGTAAGAGTGACTAACTGCTGCCCAAGAGCGATAGCATCTCTGAGAGCCGATTCGAGTACCCGCACGTCTTCTGTATTGAGCAACGAACCATATGTCGTGCGGAAAGTGTCATACGCCTCCGATGCCCTGTAATAGGCAAACTCGGTCTCGATCTTCTGGTTCTGGTCGTTGTAGAGGAAGTGGACTGTGAAATTCTTGTAGCGCGTAGCCCCGCGGATTGTGGATTCGCCACTGAGAATTTCCAATATGTCCGCCAGCAATTTATCGGCATCCGCAATGGCATTGTCTATCTTCGCAGCGAGATCCTGTTGTGCCTTCTTATACGCCGCTTCCTTCTCCAGTACCGTCCTGCGAGCCTGTTCGATCTGATCTGCTACCTGCATCTGTGCTGCAGGGGCTTCGCCGTATGCCACCTCCATTTGCCGTTCCAATTCGCGCACACTGTTTTGCGCAGATATGAGCGTTTGGCCACGGCTCGCTTCCAGTTCCTGTAAACGCAGATACGCATCGTTCACCGAAAGCTGTGCCTGGCGGATATCGGCATTGGGATCTGTTTTATCCAGCTCGGCTATGAGCGCATCGCGCTTGATCGTATCCCCCGCCTCTACATGAACTTTCGCCACTTTTCCCTGCACGTTAAAACGCATGTGCTGTTCGTTCGCCAACGTCACCGTCCCAAGCGCTTTCAGCGAAAGACCAATATCTCTCCTGCCAACAGTCACAATCTCGCCGACAATTTCCTGTGCCCCCGTGCCGCCTCCAACAGTGCTGTATATCACTGCCAACATCAGGGGGGTTGCCAAGCCCAGGAGCACGCTTTTCCACTGCAACTGCTGCAGAAATGCCTGCAGACGCAGAGGAAGCCGGTGCTGTAATGTGGAGAAGAACATCATAATATTATGGTGAGATTATTCTGGAAGGTCATCATATTCGCGAGAAACGGGAAATTTGAGAGGAATGCCTCGCTCCTGGGCAATATCCATGAGCTTTTTGCCATGTGAGAGTTCTTCGCGCAGCTGTTCAGGAGACATACCCATTCGCTCAGCAATACGCTGCACAAACTCTTGTCTGTCATCATCGCGCATCCATGGTGGAGGCATGCGCAACTGTATCCCATGCTCTTTCGCAATATCCATCATTGATTTCCCCTGTGCAAGTTCACTGCGCAATGCATCACGCGACATTCCTAACTGCTCTGTGACATCGACAAACTGTTGGCGTTCTCTCTCCAGCGAAGCACTCTCGTGCAATGTATGCGTCCTGCGCCATTGCAATGGACCTATGAGCAATCCAAACAACATCAGAACAGTTAGGATACCGATTACGAAGGATGAAAACTGTATAGACATATCTGCAGAGAGAACTGTTTAGAGATCTGAAACGGAATCTTCACTTGAATCCAACGGGTCATCTGGCACACGTACTGCGCCCGTTCCCTGCGGCACTTCCCCGCGGCGCATCATCCCCCTAGAAAAATCTACACCACGTTCCTCGGCAATTTCTGGCAACGTCTTACCGGCTTCCATCTCAGCCTGAAGCTCAGTGAGCGTCATGCCAAACTGTTCCGCCATATTTTGCAAACGCTCAGTATCCATGATGCCCCGCCCCAAAGCATTCGTATCGCCCTGCAAAAATTGCCCTCTCTGCTCCGCCTCGCTTGCGGGCGAACTGGTGAAAACCGATTTCAGACTGACAAAAAGCAGGAGCATAATGACACCAGTCGCCAATCCAGTCAGATAGGAACGAAGGTGAATATGTCGCATGTACAAGAGGGGAAAAAGAGAAAAAATACGATGGAAAAGCGTGTCTGGTATTGGTAGTACGCAATCGGCAGGAATATGTTTTCATATATTTTCTGGATTCCTATCCGCTACACTGCCGCAATGAGCAAGCTCAAGCTCGATCTCCACGAAATCTTCCGCAACGGAAAAGCAATTTCCCAGGAACTTGGACGTATCATTGACGAAGCCAACGAGAAACACATCAAAATGGTAGAGATTATTCCCGGCAAAGGAAGCGGCCAACTCAAACGGCGAGTCATTCGTTTCCTGAACGAACCATACATTCGGAATAGATACCACCGATTCGAGGTGGATGAGAAGAATCATGGCAGAATCTTCGTGCACTTCCGGCATTAATCCCGGTACACCGTTGACTGTACGACCGTTTTGCCAATATCCACCCAGCCGAATGTTGTAATTTCGTCATCCCATTCGACTGCACCGGGTATATCGCGATTGCCTGTCTGCTGCAAAGAGACCTGCACAGTAGATGTGCCCTGCGTTATGCGCGGATTCGTAATGAAGCCGCGTAACGCCAAATCAATGGATTCCCCTTGCGGTATGGATGTTTCCACCTGTCCGGATGCCAGATCGCTGCATGTCACCAGAATTTGCCCCGTTGTCGCACTCTGGGAACACACGGCTGTCACAGTGTTATTCGCCGTGTTATACAGCGCAAAACTGCCACCCAAGAACTGCACATTGGTCGCATTGACCGTGAAACGGAGAGTCTGGATAGTGGCAACGTTGCGACCACCTTGCACATTGGCATTCTCTGCAGCCGTAAAACGGAACATACCGATTGCGCGCGTGCCCGTAGGTACCGAGGACTGATCGGGATCCTGATTGATGTTTTCTATGCTGCGTATTTTTGCCAGTACCACATCATGAACGGGTCCTTCTATATCCTGGCCCATTGCAGCGGTATTCACACCAACGAACACTTCCCCTTCTGCGATGTCATCATCGTCGTTCACTGCAAGCGTCTCCTGGGATCCTTCTCCCCTGGCAGTCACTGGACGCTCCGCGCCTGCAGTCTCAATGCGTATCTGCGCCGTCGCTCCGCTCACAACCCCTGCCTGGTCGGACTTTACAACACCGCGAATACTGTAGGTTTTCTCTGTATCCTTCGGAACGAGTATAGATGTCCCGGCGCAGAACTTGTCCGGCATTTGTACTGAGCACGATGTGCCCCATGCGGTCTCGGAGGGAAACGCTGCGCCGTCTTCGTAGATCAATAATTGACTGAACACGCTGTCGGGTGCCTGGAATGCTATATTGCGCACTTCGATATCCTCTCCATCCGCACGGAAGGTAATGCGCAATAGATCGCTACTGGTCTGGCCCCCCACCATCTGCGTACTCGCGGAAGGCACCATACTCTGGTACACGAATAGGTTGCCTCTGCCAATAATATCGAAATGCGGCTGTTCTATAGTATTCACCGCGATCCAGCATATGGATTCTTCATAACATCCGGCACCGTTGAGATCCACTCCCGTCACCTCGCGGCCGTCCTGCAGTCCTACTCCCTGTATAAAACGCGGGTCCCCCGTCGCAAACACGATTTGGAATGCGCCGGAAGGAACGACTGCAGCAATGGATGCTCTCACCTCGAAACGCACGGCGAACCCCTCCGGCACCGCAGCATTCACGCCACTAAAAATAATGCTTTCTCCGCTAACCTGCCCTGTCGTCCACTGCGTATCTACGATACCGTCGCCATCGTTGTCAAAAAAGAGCCGGTAATCATGGGCATGCCGCACGCTGCCCGTCGCCGCCGTAAAGATCAACGTGTTGATGCCCACATCCTGCCTGCCTGCAATGGCGTCAAAAGCAAAGAGTGTTATGTCCTCGGCACCCGGTGTAAGCGCCGTTACGGCAGTAGGTCGCTGTTCGATGCGCAATGCGCCATGATACACCGCCGTACCGCTCCCGGGATCCTGCGCAGGCACAGTCACCGGATCCTCCGACGCGGGATCGTCTGTGGGATCCTCCGGTTCTGTCTCGGGAATCCACACCTGTCGTATCGGTTCATTCATGGCGACAATCAGATATGCCATGTCGCTGCGCGTGAGCTCGTGGCCGGCATTGCGAGGAAAGTACTGAAACAACCCTCGCTCCGCGGCCACCTCGAAATACGGTACGTACCAAAATTCCGGCGCGTACACATCTGGCGGCACGGGGATCTGCCAGGCTTCTATGGCGATTTTCAGCCCTTCTGCCAGATTCACTGTCCTCGCACCGCGGAACGTGCCGTCCGGGTAGCCACTGATGACTCCGCGTTGCTGCGCTGTGCACGCGTAAGGCCAATACCACTGGCGCGTACCCGTAAAATCACCAAAACAGCGCTCGTTATACACGACGAGAGATTCTTCGCCGTACACTGCGAGCATGAGGATTTTGAGGAACTCCGCGCGGTTGATGGAAAGATCCGGACGGAAAAGGCCATTACCGTATCCTTCAACAATACCCCGTTGACGCAGCACTTCGATGTACGCCTCATGAGGATGACCTGCCGTATCAAGGAAAGGCTCTGATGATGCGGATACTGT
>Ga0172381_10000716_pt1 | contig 40510 bp, 39 predicted proteins | sample Leawel6488metaG_FD_119754 | JGI IMG/M metagenome (GOLD analysis project Ga0172381, IMG submission 119754) | Leachate microbial communities from a municipal landfill in Southern Ontario, Canada - Leachate well 64-88 metaG | ecosystem: Engineered > Solid waste > Landfill > Unclassified | place... | reverse complement strand
CCAGCATTCCTAAAAGTTCAGGATATATAAAGATTAGTATGCCGAATAAAATTGCGATTATTCCATTATAAATGAAATTTCTTTCGACTTGGCGCAATGCTTCAATTGCAATATCCATATTTTGATATGTTTATGGTAATAACGACCTTTATTAAATTATACCCTCCTTTTCTTTTCAACGCTACTTTTTAAAAGATGGTCAGATAGAATAAATATGCAAAAACCTTTCCCACTCTTCAATGCATTTTTCAGACAGATCTATAACATCAACTAAAGTATCAAATTCCTGAACATCGATTCCAAACCTTTGTTCGCTCCTAAAGGGATCGTAATATTGTATTATCGGTGTTGAGATATTTCCGATTTTATGACCTATCAAATGGTTCTGCGGTTCATACTTATCAATTCTTTTATGTTTTTGCGTGTTGGCCATATCACGGCAAAGAGACAATGACGAACTCTTAGAAACAAAAATATCTATATCAATTCTTCCGTATCTGCTATCGATCAGCCAATCCCTCAAGTGATAGCATTGAATAAAAAAAGAAGTAAAAGCATCTATTGCCGTTTCAACATTTTCATCTGTCGCAACCGAAAAACGCTTCAAATCATCCTTTAAACGTTTTATCCTGTCTAATTGTTCTTTGTATGGTAATGCTATTTTCATGTATTTAATCAATAAAGCCACCTATCTTTCCCGCACTAATTAAATTAGTTAAATATACAACCATAATGAAGAACTTCTCTAAAAAAATCAATACTTTTCAATAAAAACCGCCACATCGTGACGTTAAAATATTTTTAATAATTGCATTTGCACACAGGAGCCTCATCCCTCTCTCCTTTAATAAGAGGCCTTATGAGTGGTTTTCCACATCTAGGACAAAGACTTCTGTCGGGGTGCATTTCTTTTGGGGCGTCTTTCAGCATTTTTATCACCAGCTTAAAAATATTCCTTTTTAAACTTAAAGTCAAGCAATTGAATCATTGCTTTTCTCTAGACTTCATCACCTTTCCAGATTTACTATCAGTCATTTCTTTGTTTTCAATTCAAAACCAAAATCGTTAGCACTTATTTATAAACACCTACTACTTTATAGCCACTCAATATATTTCCTTTATGCTTTCGTTCGCTATTAAATTCGCTGCTTACGTCCATACCCGCCTTACATCCATAATGTTCTCCATTTACAAAAAGACTAGAAACATCATAAACAATTCCGTTTACAGCAACATAAGCAGGGTGCCCATTCAACCCATTATATAGCTTAAGCGTTTCGGCAGTAAAAACATTTTCATTTTCACCATTAACACTATTGCCCGTTTGGTCAATTTTATTTTTTTGCTCCACACCCACAAGTCTATTTTCTTGATAAAAGAATTGTAAATAGCAAAAAAATATGACTAAAAATAGGTAAAATAAAATCAAAAACATCTTAGTAAAAATATTCCAAAGATTTTTATTCCTAAGTTCCAAATAAAAAGCTCTAAAAGTATGAACAACAAAGGCGGCAAGTCCAATACCGCCTAAATAGCCAAGATGCCAAGCACGAGAAAAACTGCTATCAATAAATCCTTTTGTCATTCCAAATCCGGTAACCGCATAAACCATGATTACAAAAAACAATATCCAAGAAGATATCTTATCAATTTTTACTGCTATGTTTTTCATTTATTCTGAAACGTTATAATTATAACTCTCAATATTAATACGCAATAAGTTGTTAATAAGATGCACAAGCTCTCCTTATTGCTTTAGTAATATCAAAAACTGGCACATCTGCCAGTTTTATACTACTTATTCGTTTTAGTGTATTTTTGCCAAAGATTATTAAACTCTGGAGAATTTGCTTTTAACTCATTTAGAGTTCCATAAGCTATTATTTTTCCTTTATCAAAAAAGTAAATCATATCAAACAAAGACAATAGATGAAGCCTATGCACAGATACAATAATTGTCTTTCTAGGAAAAGCTGAAAAAACATTCTTAAATATTTTCAACTCGTTCTTAGAATCAACACTGCTTGTAGGCTCATCCAATAATACTACCTCCTTATCGCTTGAAGCCAATAGCCCTCTCGCAAGAGCCAACCTTTGTTTTTCACCACCACTAAGATTAACACCCTTTTCAAAAATAAAAGACTCTAGTTTATTGGGTAATCTTTCGGCCACCTGAGTAAAACAAGCCATATCGGTAAAAACTTTTATATGCATGTCGGTGTGTTCAATTCCAAAAGTAATATTATCTCGTATAGTGGTAGCAAAAATTTCTGGATCTTGAGGAATAAGCGCTATAGAGTCGCTTATGTCTACAAAGCCATTTTTTAATGCTTTTCCATCAACAGACAATTCTACTTTTTCGAGATTATATAACCCTCTAAATACTTTTAAAAAAGTAGTTTTCCCGCCACCGCTTTCTCCAATCAAAGCTATCTTTTGCCCTTTTGGAATAGTCATAGAAATATCATCCAAATGCATATTGTTTTTACCATCATTTGAATATGAAAACGATAATCCTTCTATTTCCAGCTTAGACCAATCATGATTTAAGCGCTGGCTCTTACCTTCGTCAATCAGATCAAAATCCTTTGCCAAAATCTCCGAATTTCTTACCGCCGATCCATATCTCACAATATCGTTGTAAAGGTAGGCAAACCTAAAGAAAACCATACGGACTTGATTTGTATAACCATAAAGTATATATATCGTTCCAACTAATATGCTTCCTGAAGACGCATTTGATAGTAAATAAACAGAAATAACTATCATCATCGCTATTCGTCCAGCCAAAGAGGCAAAACACCACTTCCACTCATTTATAAAATTATTCTTATCAAATCTATAAAATGAATCTTTTATTTTGTCGTCGATAGATTTCTGAGCAGATGGAGCCATTCTAAGAATTATAATCGTAGCAACATTGCTCAAAACATCAAATACTTTTTCCGAAATCTTATTTTCATTTCGGTTTTCTGTGTCATATCCAGGAATTAATTTCTTATCGAAAACAGTCAGCACAAAAAACGTAATCCCCGTTATAAGTAACAATATTAAACCCGCCACCACATCAAAAAAGAACAATACACAGAAAGATGTTACTAATAAGATTACCGCTTCTATTACTTCGTACATTCGTCCAGAAAAACTAAATAAAGCTGACGATCCTTTTTCTACTTTGTCTATCACATCTCCAGAATGGTGATTAGAATGCCATTCCATTGGCATACCAATAGTGCCTTTTAGAAGATAGTTTTTATAAGTTCGCTTTACTCCAAAAGCATTTCTATTTTCTATCATTCTTGAGGGGCCATGCAGTGCCCAAACACACACCTCTATTACCAATAGCAAACTCAACACCAACAGCAAATTCAATACACTAGCGCTATTCACCCCTTGCGTTTGGACCATATTCAAAAACAATCCTACTACCAAAGGCTCCAGCGCATAAATCAAATTGGAAGAAATACTCATAAGGCTATACAAAATCACTTTATAGTGATTTCCTTTAGAGTACTTCCACATATTTTCATATAAATACAAAAATGAATTTTTCATAAACTTTTCTTAATAAATAAATTATCTATTTCTCCCAAAAAAAATCGCAAGTATCAATTTAGAAAAGCAAAAAACAGGAAAAAATTCCCATAAAAAATTTGTAGAAAAATTTTTTACTAAAAACCAATAAAGAGAATAAAATATAATTTTTATAGGAGAAAAATCGCTTCCAAAAGAAACGAGATGAAACTTTTTACTTGAAAAAATAAATTACTAACATCGTATTTTTCTAAAATTATATTGGTTCGAAAAATCCAAAGAAATTCGAACGCTACCTATTATATAAAACATTAATGAAATTTTGTCAAGACTAATTGCTTAGGACTATCTCACTGATTTGTATCCTCCTTCAACTCCCCGCGGAGACAGTACAAACTGCCACAATTGCAATGTTCGGGCTCTAAATGCTCCCGCACATGAGTATAAATAATATCTCCACATGCGATAAAACCTATCATCATATTTTTCCTTAAGTTCTGGCCACCTTTGTTCAAAGTTTTTGGCCCAAGCCATAAGCGTTTTATCATAGTCTACCCCAAAATTATGCATATCTTCAACAACAAACAAACCCTCTGCGCTATCAGTAATTTGCCTCAACGAAGGAATAACACCATTTGGAAAAATATACTTATTGATCCACGGATCGGTGGTCTCACCATATTTCAATCCCCCAATCGTATGCAACAAAAATAATCCATCATCCTTTAAACATCTTTTTGCCATCTCCATATATGTACGATAATTTTTGCTTCCAACATGTTCTATCATTCCTACCGAAACAATATTATCAAACTTCTCATCAAGACTTCGATAATCTTGAAGACGTATTTCTACTGGCAATCCCTTGCAATAATTTCTTGCAAAATCTGCCTGCTCTTCGGAAACAGTAATTCCCACAGCGCTTACGCCATATTTTTGAGCAGCATATGCCATAAAGCTTCCCCATCCGCATCCTATGTCCAATATTTTTTGCCCACTTTTCAAACCCAATTTTCTACAAATCAGATCAAACTTCGCTTCTTGAGCCGCATCAAGATCATCGGTACCTTTCCAATATCCGCAGCTATAAGCCATAGTCCTTCCTAGCATGGCAACAAACAAATCATTTCCTAAGTCATAATGTTTCTCGCCTATTTCAAAAGACTTTTTTGCCGATTGCAGATTAAACAGCTTCGCTTTTATAGTATTTGCAATAACTGCCGGAGAAATCTTGATATTCTTTTCAATATCGGCCCTGATAAGCCTATAAAACAATTGATCCATATTTTCGCATCCCCACCACCCATCCATATACGCCTCTCCAAAGCCTAATGTCTTATCCACTCTAACCCTGTCAAACAATCTTTCATCAAAAACCTTTACGTCCCACGGATTTGTTCCGTCAAAAGACACTCCAGCTGGAGCTATTAATTCACCAATCCATTTTTTTGAATCACTTGTCATATGCTTTAGTATTTATTTGATATTATCTATAATTCTATATTTTATAAAGCAAGTAGTCCACAAAATTATAAACTATTTAAATAATCTTAAAGAATTGATTATCGGAATAAAATCACAGACAAAATTATAGGCAGCAGCAGTTGAAGGGCTTAAGACATGGATAAAAACCAAGAAAAAACCTAAAGTGTTTAAAAATATCCAAAATACTATGTTCTGTCTGATAACTTTTACCGTTGAGCGGCCAATACTTATCAGCTCGGGAATCTGTGATAAATCATCTCGCATTAATGCGATATCTGCTGCCTCTACCGAAGCGTCAGAACCAATAGTTCCCATAGCAATACCCACATCCGATAGAGCCAAGCCAGGAGCATCATTAACACCATCTCCAATCATCGCAACCTTATACTTTTTATTCAAAAGCTTTTTCAGTCGATTTAATTTGTCCTCTGGTAAAAGATTAGCATAAAATTCATCTATTCCTGCTTTTTCAGCCACTTTTTTGGCTGCATGTTCGTTGTCTCCTGTTAGCATTACCGTCTTTTTAATGCCCAATCTTTTAAGACTTTTTATTATCTGCTGCACTCCATCTCTTACCTTGTCGGCTAAATTTATGCACCCTATCAACTTTCTACCATAAGCAACCAAAGTAACATTAAAACCGCTATCCACGCTTTCACTAAATTTACAGCTTTCGATTTTAGACATATCGATTTTATTTTCCTCAAAAAACGATCTGCTTCCTATTAAGATTTTTTTGCCATTATACACGGCCGACATTCCCTTTCCTCCATACTCTTCAAAATCCTGAATGCTTGGAATAGATATTTTCTTTTCTTTTGCAGATTCAACAATGGCATGAGATATCGGATGGCTTGAACAAGAGGAAGGTATCGCAGCCAAAAATAAAACTTCTTCTTCATCGCTTCCATTTGTAGAATATATTTTTTCAACCATCATTTTTCCTTTGGTTAAGGTTCCTGTTTTATCAAAAACAATCACCTTAACTTTGGCCAAACTATCAAGATAGTCTCCTCCCTTGATAATAACGCCCTGTCTTGCGCTATGTGTAATGGCAGACATCAAAGCCAAGGGAGTTGCAACGGCAATATCATCTGCGCAGCTTACCAAAAGAAATCCTACGACTAAACTAATATCGTTTGAAAAAAAATAAACCGCAATAGCTCCAACAAGAGTAAAAACGATATACCATTTAACAAATTTATTTATAGAAGAATATATTGGTGACTTATCGCTTTGGGCTTGTTCTACAAGAGAGATTACTTTTTCAAAGGTTGTCTCTTTTCCGATCTTGTCTGCTTGCACAATCAAATGTCCAGACACAACTGTAGTAAAACTTAGAATCATATCTCCTTCTTTTTTAAAAACAGGATTAGATTCTCCGGTAAGTGAAGATTGATCAATAGTGGCCTCCCCCCTCATAACAAAACCATCCACGGGAACCTTTTCGCCCAGCTCAACAATAACCCTGTCTCCCTTTTTTACTTCTTCTAAAGGAATTTCATATAGTTTTCCGTTTCTTTCCACCTTTGCTATTTGAGGTTTCAAGTTCAATAGGCTATCAATTGCAGAATGCGATTTGATTTTCACATAAATAGAAAATATTCTCGCAGAAGTAATCATCAAATTTATGAAAATCGCCGATACCCATTCTTTCTGCATCAAAGAAACGATTAGGGCGATGCTGGCCAGCAAATCTATAGAAACCTTCTTCTGTTTAAGAGCAATTAAGGTGCTTATAAAAACTGGAATTGTTGAAATAATAGCAACCGCCCGCACAAAAAACTCATCGCTTATTATTGGAACTTTGAATAAGCAAAAAACCAATTCAGCTACTATTATAAAACACAACAGAAAATTCAAATCCAAAAGTATCTTTATTTTCCTATCATCACTGCCAGTCATTTTTTGATATTAATTATGATAATTACTAAAACATACCGTCGATATCATTTCTCTACTCAATCATTGGCCCTGAACCCAAAATATTTTCTTCGCCTCAATTGTGCCATCGCTGAGTTCGGTTCCCTTTATCGTATAACCTCCATATATTCTTAAGATACGACCATCTTGCCCTTCATAACTCAAAGCATTATTTGATAAATATTTTACAAATTCAGAAAATGATGACTCATGCTCTACCCCATTTCCATCAAAATAAAAAATATTTGCATCGTCAGCAACCTTTATTTCATACTCGTTTCCATCTTTATAGTCTGTGCTTTTACCATAAAACTCTAATGCTTTAAAAGTTTTATTCTTCAGATCAAAGCTATTCTTAATAGAATCGGTTGTTTCCATAGAGCGAATATAAACATTTGCAGCCAATGTGTCATAGGCTTTGCAGGGAGTATTCATACTGCATCTGCCCGTACCAATTGTATATGAAAACACTACCCCGTTTTTTTCATAGCAAAAAGTATCTGGGGAAGAAGAAAAAAACTTATCATTCACAGAAATTACTGGCCATCCGATATCTTTCATATACTTTATAATCTTGCTATTCAGTTTATTGATTTCAGAAGTTGCAACAGCATTCTCAATATTATATGGAACAAAATAACGCAAGCTTATAAGATCATAATTACCTTCTAATTTCTTTTTCCTGCAATCAGTATATCCTTCCATTTTAGTTGAATTATAAACAACCATCCAAGGATTCAAGTTTCCCAACCCAAGCAAATCATTTGGCATATAATAACTACTTTTCAAAAACCCATTCGTAAAATTAGTATCTCCAACTGGTAAATATTTAGAAGTTAATTCAATGCTACTTATGCATTTTTTACATTTGTCGTATGTCCCCTTCGCTCCACTTTCACAAGATGCTAACTCATATCCTTCAGGAACTTTATAATCAGCGCAACTTTGCTCCGACAAAAATTTAATAAGCTCGGGAGTATTATTTCGAATAGATACTACTCCATTAAAAAATTTCATAGCTTCATATTCCGTCATATTAGTTAGCGGCGAAGAAAGATTAATTTTAGAATCTTCAGTTTTTTCCACTTCAGACACCTGATTAGAATCAGGATTATTTTCCTTAATTTGCTTATTTCCTGTAAAATAAGAACCAACCTCGCCAATCACCACCGAAACAAAAACAACCATACCAACTATAAGTACGGTAGCAAATCCTTTTCTAATATTTTTGCGACAAAACCACTTTTCTGTATTGTTTTCCATAAAATAAATTTTATTATCTTATGCCAATTTTAGCAGTATTTACGCCAAAATCCAAGAAAACACATATAGTCAATTCCGAATATAAAACTTATTTATATTTTTTTAAATCTTCTTTTGCTTTTTTGATAAACTTTCCAAAATCACGATCTTTTTCCCTTCTCTCAAAGTCCGACATTTCGTAATATTCAGCTTCTTTTTTCAAACTTATATAATTATCATACTTTTTCCTATCTAACCTACCCTCTTTTAGCGCTTTCAAAACTTCACATCCAGATTCACTAATATGAGAACAATCACTAAACTTACATTTTTTTCCAAGCTCAGCGATTTCATCAAATACATTATCAATCCCGATGGTGTTATCCGTCATGCCAACCTCTCTTATTCCAGGGTTATCTATTACTATGCCTCCACTTTTCAAAAAATACATTTCCCTTCTGGTAGTAGTGTGTTTTCCTTCTTTGTTATGTTCGCTTATTTTTCCCACCTCAATAGAGTCCTCTCCTATTAATTTGTTTATTAAAGAAGATTTTCCCACTCCCGAAGACCCAAGGAAGCAATAGGTTTTTCCTTTTTTGATATACTCCCTCAATTCATCTAATCCATTACTATTTACTACACTGGTTAAAATTATATCCACTCCGTTAAACCTTTTTTTAATTTCCTCCGCTTTTAAGCTCAATTCTTCTTTAGAAATTAAATCTATTTTATTAAGAATAATAACCGGCTCAATTCCACCATCATTAATAATACTAAAATATCGCTCAAATCGGTTTAAGTTATAATCCTTTCCTATCGATTCAACCACAAAAGCATAATCTATATTTGCTCCTATTATTTGAACATCTATTTTATTGCCACCCCTATCTTTATCTCCATATTTTCTTTTTATTATGGTTTCTCTGGGCAACATCGCATTTATCACTGCTTGTTCGCAATCCAATTCTGTTATTGCCACCCAATCACCAACAGCAGGATAGTCTTCTCGGGACAAAGCGTTAAACATCTGCTTACCGGTTATTTTCGCCAAAAATTTCCCGTGCTCGTTTATCACTTCATACGACCCTCTATTTTCAGACAAAATCCTTGCAACTTCAAAACCATCTAAGCCCATTTCTTTCCGCTTAGATTCAAAAAAATCACTATAGCCCAAATCTTCATTTTTTAATTCGTAATCCATATATAAAATATGTACCATAAAAACAAAAACTGGCAAAGCCAGTTTTTAGTTTTTCATCAATATTGATTGATTGTTTTCTTCCATCCAACGATAATGGGAAGAGCAAAGGTTAAAGCATAATAAATATAAACATCCAGCTTATAATATGTATCACCTGAATTTAGAGCTTTAACAATAAACAAATAATCCAAAACTATTGCCATTGCCGTCCAGATAACTGCCATAACAAAGTAATACCTCAAATTACGAGACTTTACTTTTTTAAACAAAACCCACAAAGCTATTACTGTACCAATAGGCATAATGTACCAGCCAATAGTTTCTTTGGGAACAATCATAAAAAACACAAACCCTAAAGTATAACCGATTAACCAAAGAACAAATCCCCATCCAAAATAGTCTTTCAATAGTTTTTTATTCATACTCTTAGTTAAATTATAATAAATGTTTATGCTGCAAAAAGCTGACAAAGTTATTTTTACTTCCAAAAGAAAAGCTTAATGATATACATAAACAAAGCCCCTGCCGAAAAACTGGTTATGGCTAGTATAAATGTCGCAGTTTTCATACTTTTAAATTTTACTATTTATCTTACAACAATTATACCATAAAAAGTACAACTGTTTTAAGTTAATCTTTTCCCATATCCAAAATCTTATCAATACGAATTTTTTCTAAAAAATCTTCATAATGGCTTACTATTATCATCGCTCCTGAATATTTATTCAAAGCTTCGGCAATAACAGGAATATGACGAAAATTTATATGGTTTGTTGGCTCATCCACAATTAGCAATCCAGGCTCCTGCATTACCAAGCGAGCAAAAGAAATAAGACCTTTCTGCCCTTCTGAAAGATTTTTTATTTTAGATTCCATAAGATCCCTTGTTATAAGAAATCCTGCAGCTATGCTTCTCATAGCATCTTCTGATCTCGCTCCAGCAACCGACGACAAGGACTCATAAACTGTTTCTTCCGAATTTAAAACAGAAAAATCTTGGCAATAGTAACCCACGGTCACTCCATTTGCAATCCTAGAACCGTCTGAATCATTTTTAAAAAGTGAATCTAAAAGACTTGTCTTTCCAATTCCATTTGGCCCCTTAATCAAAAGGTGCTCATTTCGTCTTAACTCAATACTAGCTTCTTTTTCAAACGAGCATCCATTTTTTATAACTTTAAAAGACGATATTCTAGCTATCTCACCTTTAATCCCAGACTGACAAGGAATTATGAAAGAATTGATTGTTTTGTCTTCACTTCTCAGATCCATTTTTTGCTCCGAGAGTTCTTCCGCCTTTTTCCTCATTCTTTTTGCAACCAATCTCATCTGTCCGCCTTTATTCATAAATGATCCAGCTCTAGCATACTTTTCCGAAATTTGCTTATTCAAAAGAATATTCTTTCTATTTATGTTTTCTTGCCTAGCAGTAATTTGCTCCCTAACATCAAAATAATTTCCCATATACTGCTCTACCTTCCTAGTAAAAACATCCAGATACAAAACCCCATCAGTAAAACTATTCAAAAAATCAGCATCATGAGAAACAACAATGCAAGTTTTTCTAAAATTTATCAAAAATTCAGTTAATCTTTTTAGGCCTTCGCTATCAAGATTATTTGTCGGCTCATCCAGCAATAATAAATCAGCATCTTGTATTAAAGCTGAAGCAAGAAGTAATTTTGCTTTCTGTCCGCCAGAAAATGATTTTATAATCCTATCTTTGGGAGCATCCAAATTAACTATTTTCAAAACATCGTCTATTCTTGGATCAACATCATAAATCTTTTTATCAAAAGCTCTAAACAATGCTTTTTCAAAAAAATCACGCACAGTTAAATCAAGTTCGTCCTCAGGAACAATCTGCCTTGAAAGAGCTATTGAGGCATTGCCAATAATATTTACAATACCTTCATCGGGAAAAATATCACCCAAAATCAATTTAAAGATAGTGGTTTTACCTGCTCCGTTTTGTCCCATAATAGTGACTTTTGAGCCTCTATGAACAAAAAAATCAACATCTTTCAAAAGAGTTTTTCGATCATCGTACCCAAAAGACACTTTATTAAATTTTATAATCGAATCTTTTTTAATCATATTTAAAAGAAATAATTTAGCGAATCAACAATGTAATTCAGAGATATTTTTTAAAACAAAAAACTAATTTTTTTTACAAAAATATAGTTATGATTAGGATATTTATCCTAAGAGTAAATTGTTAGGCTCTAACCCAGATAAGAGGATGTTGATTTAGGTTCATCTCTCTTTTAGTAAAGTCTTTTCTCAAAGATATCAAATTGTTTGCCACGGCAAAAACCCCACACTCTATTGCGGTAGTATTTTCTATTAATATCTTCGTTATATTAGACATGTTTATACTATAACATAAATATTAATAAATGTAAACAACATACTACTGGATATTCAAACAAGCCCATTTTAGATAAGAGTTCTATTTGGTTTAATTAACTTAAAGCTTGCATGCCTATAGAGTTGTTATAGGCCTCGACTGTGTAATATAAATCTTATTCCCTTCTAAAGCCCATTCGATATCCTGAGGTTTTTTGTAATGCTTTTCTATTTTTAAACAAATATCTACCAATTTCAGTATATCTTTATCGCTTAATTTTTGAACCTCTCTTTTATAAGTAGGAACATCACTTCTTTTAATTCCTTTTGCCCCCCTAACGATAAACATTTTTTGTTCCGATATATTTTTATCAACAATCAATCTTTCCTTCTTATCAATAACATAAGAATCTGGAGTAATTTCCCCGCCAACAATAGCTTCGCCCAATCCATACCCAGCCTCAACAAGCATATATTTTTTATCTTCTGTTACCGGATGTACTGTAAAAGCAATTCCCGAAATTTCTGATTGAACCATTTTTTGAATCACAACAGCAACAGAATTTTTTTGTTCATAAAGCCCTTTTTCAAAAGCATAAAAAATAGCCCTTGGAGTAAACAAAGATGCCCAGCATTCCTTAATAGATTCTATCAGATTCTTTTCATCTACATTGAGATAAGTCTCCAATTCTCCCGCCCAAGAAGCAATAGAAGAATCTTCTGCTGTAGCGCTAGACCTTACAGCAACCAATGGAGATTTTATCTTTTTAAATTCCTTCAAGATATCTTTCAATACATTATCCGGTATGACACTCATAAGTATAAGACTATTAATTTTGGCCGAAGCCTTTTCTACCGAATTAATATTTTTATAATTAATTTTTTCGAAAGCTTTTTTTATTTCTATTTCCAGATCATTTTCTTTTAAAAACTCATCAAAAGTATTTGCCAAAACAACAAAACCAGGAGGAATTGGCATTCCAGCATTAGTCATTTCTCCTAATGATGCCCCTTTCCCTCCAGCAATATTAGCATCTTTTTTAAAAATATCTTTAAATGGTTTAGTAAACATTTTATTCTTTATTTATTTTTTCTAAATCACCATTTGTATCATCAATTACTTTGCTTCTTCCATCTTCTAAAATTACCTTGATTTGTCCATTATCCAAAAACTTCAAGTAAACCCTTTCTAAATTTGTAATACCACCCTCCATGGCGCCTTTATCCGGAAAAATTTCTTCTACAAGTTTATTTATTGTAATATTATGTCCTACTCCAACCATAACCGTTTTTCCATCTTTTCTGAACTGCTTCTCATTTTCCTCTCCTATATTATAACGGACTTCTTTTTCTCTTAAGCCTTTAACTTTTTCTAGCATTTTTCTAGTCAGATATAAATACATTCTTTCATTTTCACTTAAAGCCTTGTGAGTTGATTCTGGAGCAGTTGCATACCATTCCTTTAACCCCTTTTTCATCCACTCCTCGCCATCTTCATGAGTTATGGCTTCTCCCAACTTATCCATAGTAAGACTCTTGTCAAGAAAAATATTAAAACCAGACTCCTCAATCCCTTCTTTTAAATAATTTGCCGTTTCGCCAGCTCTGTATCTGGGACTATTCCAAAGAATGATATCTGTGTTTTGAGGATCATAATTCTCAAGAAGCTTTTTCCCTATTTCAACTCCTCTCGCTTTCGCCTCTTTAATTGATTCTTCGGTCAAATTTCCTTCATGAAATCCAGTTTCTTCGTCATATGGATAACTTCCCACTTTTCCATGCCTAATAAATATGACCTCGCCTATGGATGTCTGTTCTTTTTCTTTATTCTCTAGATTGTCTCCTTCTAGTTCAAAATTTATGCCTTCTTTCATATTTTTTATTATTTAAGTATTGTTACGGTTCCATTATTACCATTAACCTCTATCTTATCACCCGTTTTTATTACTTTAGTGGCAACTTTTGTTCCAATAACACATGGTATATTAAATTCCCTGCTTATTATTGCAGAATGACAGGCAATACCTCCCTGATTAGTTACGATAGCCGATGCTTTTTTGATCAAAAGCATCATATTTGGCTGGGTAATATCAGCTATCAAGATTTGTCCTTTCTTAAATTTATCAAAATGATGTTTCAACTCACTTATTGTCACGTCGGGCATTACATAAGCCTCTCCAGAATAAATACCTTTATTTGCAGAAAGCCCTTTCAGAACCTTAATATCCTCTGGTTTTTTAATATTTTTTTCCATAAAAGCAAAAACCTTTTCTCCTTCCAAAACTTGTAGTTTTTCACTCTTGACTAAGCATGCAACAATTTTCTTTCTTTTTTTGATTTTTTCTGAATTTACTTTTTTCCCTCTATTCAAAAAGTCGATTATCTCCTTGGATGTATAAAGATTAAGCATATCTTCCACACCAAGATTGATCTTTTGGGAAATATTTTTTAAAAGACTCAAGTATGCGAATTCCAATCCGGCATATATCTCTTTTTGCTCCAAGCGATAAACCCCCATTCTTTGAATGAATTCGGCAAAAAATTTGATATCATCATCTTTTGTTTTGGCAAAAACTGCTTGCTGTTTCTTTTTGATATCTTTTCTTCTTGATTCTATTTTTTTATGTTCTCTTTCCACTTCCTTAAAATCAGTATTCTTAATTTTTTCTCTTAAGAAATCAAAAATTTCGACTTCCTCGTATATATTAATAAAACACGATGGAAATTCCAAAACATAATTCAGAAAATCACGATTTGATATGTTTTTCTTTTTAGATAACTTAAGAAGCTCTTTCTCTTCCAAAAACACCCTAGACGGAATAGTGGGCTCTGTTATCAATTTAAAAATATCTTCTATCTCCTTGTCTTTATAGTGCTTAGACAATTTATCTTTTATTAAAAACTCCACATCCTTTTCCCCTCCCTGATTTCCTGCCATATAAAAAGTAAGGACTTTTTTGTAAGTATTTATAAACTTTTTGAAATAAAAAATAAGCTGAGCATTGCTGGTTTTATCAAAATTTTTTGCTTTTATAACTCGAGCTTCCTTTTTCCCTTCTTTATATATTTTATCGTAGGCTTTAAACAAACTTAATACATTTTTCTTTTTCAAAAAGTAAGAACACCAAGATGGACCCATTCTTAAAAGATCTATCTTATCATAATAAGCTTCTAGCTTTCTTTTCCCTTCTATAAAAATGAATGCATTATTTATTTTGCCCCACGGATACTTATTTTCAATTAGTGACTCGCATAACATTTCTATTGCTACAAAAGAAACTCTGTCTGAAAAAATAAGCGTAAAATCGTTTTTCATATATATAAAACATTTTAATCTATAAGATTGTATTCTTTCCTTACAACGCTAAGACCAAAATAAAGCTATAATAATAATTTTATTATAACATATTTGTAATTTATCCCAAAAAAAATACCCCTTTCGGGGTATTTTAGGCTGCTTTTTTCTTTATATCTTTAATCACTTTTCTCCGTGGATAATTTCCGTATTGTCCAGTTTTTTATACAACATCTTTTTTAGTCCCGTCCACCATTCTGTGAATCTCGTTTCTTTCATCACCCCAAACAACTCTTTTGCAGAATCAGTTTCTATCGCCTTACCAACATTATCAATCCAATCCATAGCTAACCCATTACCCAAATCATATTGCTCTTTTGCTGCAAAAGCAACTTCCAACCAATCGGCATCCTTAGCTATTATTCCCTCCTTAGTTGTCCGATCTTCTATTTCTTTAAAATATTTTCTTAATTCTTCTTTAGCTTTCTCGGGCAAAACCTCTGATTGTTCAAAAAAAGCTTTTTCTTCTGCTTCGTGGCTATCAATGTATCTGGAGGCCACTTTGTGCAAATCACCAATCCTAACTTCGCCATTGTCATGAAAAACAAGAATTGAAGCTACCCTTTCTGGGCTTAAACCAAGTGCATGTTTCTCGTTTTCCATGACTGTTAATATATATCCTATCTGAGCAGCTCTTAAGGCGTGTTCGGCAACAGAGTCAATATTTGTTGCACCAATCAGTTTCATTCCATTATGAAGCTCTTTGCTCAAAACCCCTACCTCAAATATATAATTTACAATATTTTTATTTTCCATAATTTAATGCAGGATTTATTAATAAATATTACCTAAATGCTATAACTTAACAAAAACTTAGTCAAACATAAACATATAATTAGTAAAACAAAAATAATCCCGCAAAAACCATAACAATACCAACAAAAATCATAAAAATACCAAAAATATAATCCGCAAATACTCGCCCTACATCATATCTGGCTGAAATTGGCTTTTTAAAAATAAAGTATAGCCCTAAGAAAAGCATATAAACAGAAAAAATAAAAACGATAATTTTAGCCTGGAAATCATTTATGCTTAAAATAAACTTAAAAAAGTAAATACTAAAAAAACTTATCGGAAGACCTAAAATAGAATAAAACAACGGATGGTCAAAATCAATAGGCTCATGAGTTTCTTTGATTTCAACATTACCCCCCTTTCGATCTGAAAGAATATTCTTAATACTTTCAAAGCTTTCCTCAAAAGCGGTTAAAAATAATCTTTTTTTGTTGTTAAAGTAAATGTAAATTTCTCTTATTTTTCCATTTGTTCTCCTTTTTATTTTAATTCTGCTTATATCAGAAAATAAAAAGCCTTCGGTTGATTTTTCGTTCATTCTCTCAATTTTCCTTTCCGATATATTTAGCTTGATTTTTGATATTGAATCTAAAAACCGAAAAGTTAAAATAGCAAGCACCAAAAGTATTCCAGCAATCAATAAAAAACCGTATTCCGATATTGGATAATACAAAATTTTGGATGCCAAAAGCAATCCCACAAACAAACTTGCAAGCAAGATTGAAAAAGCCTTTTTCCTTCTATTGATTTCTTTTTTTGATGTTTTAAACTCCATATTATTTTTTTACTAATCTAGCAAAAAATCGTCACCTAGACGATTTTTACTTAAATAATAATCTAATCCTCATCTTTAGACTCAGGAATACCAGCCATCTCTAACAATTCTTTATTATCCTTAGGATTAGTTAATAATTCAGAATAAGTTGCTCCATTTTTTACTAATCTTCCGATGCAAATAAAACCAATAGCATATGGAAACCATAAATCCGTTGTTTCTTTATCTCTATTTAAAATCATGCCAAAACGCTCTTTTGCAAAAGGTGCAATTTCAAAAAACAACTTTTCCTCTTTTATAGATTTCCATGTTTCGTCTTTTATTTCTTGGGGTAAAAAATCTGGCAATTCAAAATATTTTTCTAACCCTCTATTTCTAAGTAAAAAATAATACCACACAGCCAACTGAACAATTCTTTGTTTTATTCCCGTTTTATACCTTCTAAGCTTTATAGCTTCATAAACATCTTCAAGACTGCTTCTATTATCCCAATAGTCATCTTCTTCTTGTGCATCCTCATACAAACTCGCAGAAACTTTCCAAGCTAAATGCTCTGCAAACCCATCTAACCAATAATGATAAGGCTCAAAATAATCATTTCTTTTTGCTTCGTCTTTATAAATATTTTTTAGATATGGTTCCTGATGCAAATGAATTAATTCATGAACCGTCCCGTTTACCCAATTGGCAACAGTGTAGCTTCTCATATCCTTATTTTGAATAGGAACAAGCAAACGCTGTTTTATTCCTTCATAAAAGAATACGAATAGGCCCAATCCTTCTATATTAAAATCAACATCAGATCGTCCACCCTTTTGTTCGTCCCTAAATTCAACTCTATATTCTGGAACAGAACCCAAATACTTTTCAATATACGGAGTCACTACTTCTATAGAAACATTGCCAAGCTTAATAATATCTTCGTCTGTATTCATAATTTTATAAAATTAAAGTTTTTACTATTTTTTAATGTTGCCTTCTTTAAGTACTTTTCCTATGTAACGATTAACCGAAGAGGGTGAATCATCCCCCGTAGACCAGAGCGCAAGTTTATTATAATTTAATGGCAAATTCATATATTTGAATTTATGCAATTTTGATTGCTAGATATATTATACCATAAGAACAACAAAACCCAGATACATGTTTATGTTATTAAAGATATTGCTATTTATTGAAAATCAAAACATAATTAATATAGATAATATAAATTAATTAATCAGTAAATTTATGGAAAAAATCAATTTCAAGCCTTGGCACTGGATAGTAATTGCAATAGCCCTTCTTGTTATCATAATCAGTGTCTTTTTTATTTTTCAAAACAAACCAGCAAACAAACCAACTGAAAACAACCCCTCAACAGTTAGTCCCACAACCACCAATACAACAGCAAACGACCAAGTTGCAACAAATCCAGAGCCAGTAAAAAACACTGCCGATCCTCAAAACGCCAAAGCCACATCGCCTGCTTCAATATCTTACCAGGACGCATTGATAAAATATGCAGATAGAAGAATCCAGCTTGATGAGGCCTGCCAAGCGCACCCAAGCAATGTGACTTACAAAGATAACACAGGTATTATGATTGATAACCGATCTGCAAAAACCCGCACTGTTAAAGTCGGAACGATATTTACCATAAAGCCATATGGATTCAAAATAGTTATCCTTCCCGACACTTATTTAAAATCAAAAACCATTTTAGTTGATTGCGATCAATCCCAAAACGTCGCAACCATTCTAATCCAAGAATAATTATTTTAAATGCTAATTATATATAAACATGAAAAAACTATTTATCTACTTCGCTTTATTATTTCTTTCTATTACGGGAGTTCATGCTGGTGGAAGCCAATATTATGTTGAAGGTTATGTTACTAACGTTAGCAATGACGAAACTGTTATTAGTATTAACGCATTTTGTGGAAAGAATTTAACTACCACCAACAAATCTTCCCTGAAAAATAATACGGAATGCTTAGAAAAATATACAAGAAATAAAACGATGTTGCAAATAGTAGAAAATTACAAAGCAACCCTTCCAGAAAATAGTCCGGTAAAAAAATTAATTGAAAAGATTTCTTTATATTTTATGAGCGATCCTTCAATTAATATAACTTTTAAGCGTAATACCAATACTTCTTTTAATAGTGATAATAATGCAAATGAATGTACTCTAGACAAATTGAGCGATCCAATAATTTGCAACAAAGAAGGGCTAATAAAACTTCTGTCACGAACAACAATAAAAAAGGGCGACTATGTTGAAGCTTACTTGAACGAAACAGAAGATTTACTTTCGGGAAAGGCTGTCGCCTCAAGCATTAAGTCGTTTGAAAAAAAATCATGGATTGGGCAAGTCCTTTCTATGGAAAATGGAGAATTGGTATTAGTTGGAGACCACTTTGCCAATACTTTTAGTGTTGATGCCTATGCAAAAGTGTCGGATAGTAATAATAACACTATTAAATTAAATGATATTGTAGCTAATCGCGATGTTATTGAGGTTTCTTCATCAACTGCCAGCCCTTTAATAATAACGAACATTAAAGTACTTGGCAGAATTAGCTCACAAGGAGAAAAAGTGAATATTATGTGTTCTTACAATACTGAGCCTGTTTATATTTCCACAAATGAAGAAAAGGCTTATTGCCTAAAACTGAATGACGAGATATGTTCTACAAACGAAACGGCTGCTATTTCTTTTAACGATTGCGCAAAAACAGGAGAAACATATAGCAATAGCTTTTGGAAATCACCATCACAAATTGACACGAAGAATAAATTTTTTGTGATTGATGGAATAAAATTCTATTTTGATGATAGTTTAAAGTATGGGTTTTCTTATTCCATGAATACCACTTCCTTAGAATACATACTGAATTATAATTGGACAAAAAATATTACTGGAGATGTAATATCAAAAAATAATGAAAAAGCTGTTTTTGTAAAAGAGATTATCTTATACGCTCAATAATAGCAAATTAGTTAAGCCAAACAAAAACACCCCTTCTGGGGTGTTTTTTAGCCATTCAAGAAAACTCTTTCTAAATTCAAAATATTTTTAACTAATATAACCTCATAATAAAAAAGAATTTTATTCTCTCCCCCTTAAGTAAGATTTAATTCTAAAATGTCTAATAATTTTAATCCAATACCAGTCATCAATTCGTTCACTTTCTCCCCACTCCTAAAATGCCCTCATTATATTGACCAATCCTTCACTGTTCTCTTCAATTGGAAAATGACCAGCCCTATCTAATTGAAAAAAAGTACTCTTAGGAATATTTTCTCTTACTTTCTTTATCATTCTCATATATGTTTTATTAGTATACTTCCCCGAGACAATCATAGTATTAATCATTAGTTCATTCATCTTCTTGTAATGATTTATTTTAGAATAATTCCACATAAGTTCAATATATTCGATAGAAGTATATAAGTCACTACCTTTAAGAATCTTAAAGTATCCCTCTCGATATTTATGGCCTTTTAAAAATATGATTTTTTTAGTGATATAAAATCCAGCTCGATTTATTAAAAACAGCTCCAATATCTTGTAACCAAATCGCTTCATGAGCAACGGGCGCAGAATATATGGAAAATCTATAAAAGTTTCTAAAAGAAAAAGTCTATCCACTCTTTCCTGTCTTTTAATGGCATAATCCAATCCAATAATTCCTCCCATACAGTAACCCATGATAGATACTTTCCTTATCTCTAATCTGTTCAGCAACATATCTATCATTTCCGATAATCCATTAAAAGATAGTCTTATTTTTTCTGACATTCCACATCCAGGAAGATCTACTAATATGAAGCAATGTTCTGCCCCAAATTTTTTGAGCAGATTATGCTTAAAGCTTTCTATTGATTCATTCCATCCATGCAAAAAAAGAATAGGCTTACCTTCCCCATAAACCTCGTAATATATCTTCGATTGATCAAAGGTAATAAATGGCATACTATTTTCCTTCTTTCAACATTGAATAAAACCCTGGAAGTTTTTGCATCTTTTCGCAATTCTTACATATCTCTTCCGACTCCCTAGAATTAATCGGCAAACCTTTATGACTCGACTCTCCTATTTTTTTGTACAATTCCATTATCATGCAGGTCTTTCTCGGAACCCCTATGACCGCATTCATCTCTTTCCATAACTCTTTGATCGACCTTTCCTTTATGTTCCCGAAAGATAGAGGAACAAAATCACACGGACATAGGTTGCCATGTGAATCTATATATGAATGCTGCGTTCCTGCTCCGCATCCAAACCGCTCAAAACTTTCCGTATAGGCAAAAGTAGTGACTTTCGGATAACCAATTCGTCTATTAGCCCTTTTCTGAATGTCTATCAATTTCTGTCTCTCTTTAAAATTCAGAATATCTTGAGAGGACATCTTCAACAACCTTCCTGTAGGCATAACTTCAAGTATTCTTATTTCATGTATCCCTAATTTTCTAGCAAATTCTACCATCTTCCATATGTCTCCGTTTGCCAAAGACTCCTTAGTGGCAACGAGTTGGATCATCGTATATATTTTTGCTTTTTTAGAAATACTAATTGCTCTTAACGCTGTATCAAAAGCTCCTTCATGTCCCCTCTCCTTGTCATAAATCGTTTTATCATAATGATCCAAACTTATACCTAATCCAAATAAGCCAGCTTCTTTGAGCTTCTTTGCTCTCTCATAGGTCAAAGTATTTCCTGTCGTGTAAACAATACTGACCGACCTATCATCTATATAAGAAATAATCTCTTCCAGATCATTCCTCAATAGGGGTTCCCCTCCTGTAAGACCGACTATTGCAACGCCCATATCTTGAAGATCACTAATAGTCTTCCTAATAACATCAAGAGCAAGATCACTAGTAGTACCTCTATTGGCCTTACTACAATGCCAGCAATTATAATTACATCTTTCGGTCACAGCTATGAACATTGATATTGGAGCTGTCCTTATTGCATTGACATGGCTCTCAAATTTTGATTTCCCTTCTGGAACTGCATTGAAAACTTGGAGAAATGCTTTGCTTGGTATCGGAGGTAAGAATGAAGAGACTATAGAAACACCTTCAAACCTTATGATTTTTTCATCTTTTGAAACTAACCATAAAGCTTTGATAAAATTAACAATACTATATCCCTTATCTTTAGAAAATTCTCTATTGACCATCAGGAAAAATCTTACATTCCTGATATCAAAAACCATTAATATAATTGTAAATATTTTTCTTATCATTTTCTTGCTATTCCCACTGAAAACCTGTGAGTTATTATTACTTTATCGTTATTATTCTTATTTATCCTCCTACTCAGCTCTTCCCAAAAACTATCAAGCTCCATGAGTTCAAAAGTTCCTGCCAAAGCTCCACACCCCCTAATCCAACTGATAGCATCGACACCATTATTAAAAAACATTTCTTCTTTCCCGTCCCAACCACCACACCAGATCAAGCCTTTTTTTAAAAACATTCTCTGAAGTTCTTTACAATTCTTTATCAAGCCCATTCCCATATCGCTTATTTTATTTATATTCGAAGGATATTCTTCCATTAATTCAAGATATGCTCTTTCAATATTATCGATTGTTCCTTTACGATTAGCGATGACTACTAAAACACCTCCTGGCTTCAAAACCCTTCTGATATCTTCTATTAATGTGCCTCTATTTTTCTTATCAATATATGAGAGCGCCCAACCAAATGAAACTATATCAAAATAATCATTTGGTAATTTCCTTATCTCTTCCAGCACATCTCCCTTAACAAACCTTACCTTATTATTTCCTATTCTTCTAGAAGCTTTTATAAGCATACCCTCTGAGCCATCTATTCCCACAATATCAGATGGCGTCCCTCTGCGCATAGCCCCAGCTATTATGAAGCCAGTTCCACAAGCAAGATCTAGCATAGTAAATCCTTCAGGAAACGATAACTCGTCAAGCATTTCCTCCTCGTACTTGCCCATCCTATCAACCCAAAGACTATCATATGTTTCACTGACAACATCATAATCTTTAAAATATTCTTTATTTTTTGCTTGTTTTTTCTTCAAAAATAAGATTAATATTTTAAGATAAAATCTAATTTTTTTAATCAAACTAAATTCCATTCTTTTGCCCGATATATAAATATTCTAATCCCGGTAATTTTATTATCTTTCCGTTAAATCCATTATTTTCCATTTTTACCAATAGTTCTCGTGGTTTTATAAATTTCGAATTATCAATTATTTTCTCAAACATCCAAAACATAAATCCATTAATTCCGCGAATATCAAATTCACAGATTACTATTTTTCCGTCTTTTTTTATAACCCGATTGATTTCTCTTATTGTTTCATCAATTGCCTTTATATGATGCAAGGCATCAATACATAAAATTGAATCAAAGCTACTATCCTTAAAAGGAATATTCTGAGCCATTGCTAGACAGGTTTCAATCTTATTATCTTCCGGTACCTCTTTTAGCATCTTTTCCGAACTGTCCAAAACAACAAACTTCTTAACATATTGAGATATCTTACGAGCTAATCTGCCTGTACCACCCCCAATATCCAATATTACTTGATCTGGACTAGGATCCAGTTCTTTTATAATTATGCCGTCTTTTTCATCATATCCGAAAGTATTAACAAACTTGTCGTACCTTGAAGAGTACACATTAAAAATATTCATATATAATTTTTCGAATTACTTAATCTAAAAATAAATATTTTATCTTCCTTTTTGTACTTGAATCTAGCTAAATATTAATATCCTTATTGATCATTTTATCATTGCTTTCTCTAAAAATCTAATTTGCTTTTGTAATTTTAGTAAAATAAAAAAGCACCGTAACTTTCTAATTTCGATACTTAAAAAACAGCACACTCAAAATAAGGTGTGCTATTTTCATCTTTAGAATATCTTTTTAGTATTTTGAACTCCAAATAAGTCTCTCGATACTTTTTTTATTGACTCCCCACTAAGGTCTAGTACCCAAGAAATCAATAACCCCAAACATTCCATAATATATTTTATGAATAAATTAACGGAAATCGGTCGGAGTTATTTCTTAAAAAAGAAACAGACATAGCTCTTTAATATCTATCTATTTGTTATTTAGAAAAGAAATACCCAGAACTTCTATTAGCCTTTAAGTAAACTGTTTCATTCGCGCTATCATAACTATCAAAATAAAAAGGGCCATCGGTGATAATCAGGTTATTATGCTTACTTGCCCAAATGCCGATATTTTTCCTTCTATCGTCTAATTCAGAAGGAGTAAGATAATTCTTGTCTCCTACTGTAAATATTGAAGAAAACTCATCAGCTTTTAATTTATTAACTTTCTCAAGCACCTTGCTAATATGATCTTTATTCAACAAGTTCATTGCAGGTACACCATATTTATTCCCGTTAGAAATACTATTCATCATTAGGTTATCTTCATAAATAATATTATTCGTTCCTGCATACAATACCCAGTTATTAGGAGTAAATGAAGCCTGACTAATAATCATCCCTTTATTGAAATGCCAAGTATCGATATAAATTTCAAGATGCTTGTCATCAACTATCCTAAATGCCTTTATCTTATTAATGCTTTCTGTATCCATGTCAGCTATAGGAATCCATTTTTCATTATGAATAGATTCTTGATCAGCATACAAAGAATATAAGATATCTGCCCAAGAAATAGTAGAACCATCATGCCACTTAGTACCAATATATTTTGAAAGATCAAAAGTAATCTTTGTTGTTACTGATGACCCTGCCCCTAGACCAATCCACTTATGCTGGGCTGAATTCCACATGAATGCATCAGAAGGAATATCTAGCTTTTCTTTCGGACCAGCAGTAATAATTTCTGATCCCCATCTATTATCCTCATATTCCAATGTATTCTGGTTGTTCCATCCAGCAAAATCTCTTAAACATTGCTTGATATCCATCCTATAGATATTCGTAGCAAACCAATAGTAATTGAAGGGGTCATCTTTCTTATAAGTCTCCTTTGTCCCTATAACTACCTTGTCCTTGCCAGGAACATACATGCTTTTGAAGTTCTGGAGCTCCCTTATTCCGACATACTTGCTAGGATTAATCCCTTTTACATCTTTATCGGCAGCGAATATCTGATTCTTAGTGACTAATTGGATAGAATAGGCATTATCAATTATTTCTTTGGTACCGTCCCTCAATAAAGACACCCACTCTTTTTCATCGCTGTAGTCTCCATCGAATAATTTTTTTCCAATACTATCCAATTTTTCATTTTCATAATTCCATGCTCCTTTCTTGTCGCTCCCTGCAAGACTCTTCATGAACGGAGCCTGATATATGATACCATAGTCGTCATATTTCGAAGCACTATAGTAAATCCCAGTATTAATCTTTATGTTCCATGCTAGATCTTTTGGATCTTGATTAAGAACAGTGTCTTTGGAACCATCATAATATATCTTTTCTACATCAAATCCAATTTTTTCAAATTGCGTAGCAACATATTCACCTACTTCTTTTACTTCTCCATATGCAGTTCCGTTATATATAGCTATCTTAAGGACTACTGGCTTATTCTTGAAATACCACTTCCCACCATTCTTAGTTGCCCCTAGTCCAAGCATAACAGTCTCTATTTTACCCACTGCAGCAGTCTGGCTATAGGACAAATCATATGAATCTACAATATCCCTCACAAGATCATAGTCAGGACTAGAGTCAAAAATAGATATTTTTTTAGGAGCACCATATCCTTTCAAAATAGTATCAACAATCTCTTGCTTGTTTATCAAATTATTAACCGAAAATCTGAACTCTTTTACTGAAAAAGGATTCACAGTGTCTTTTGTTGAAGGAGCAGGATTAAAATCAAGGGAAAAGTACTGAGACGGTGCGGTATATATATTAATATTTGAACTCTTCAATAAAGCGGCATCATCAGGAGATAAAGTTCCCAAATATACATCTATATCATGATTAATGAGTTGCTTCACGGCATCTTCAGATGAAACCTTTTTAAAAACAAGATTTTCTGAGGCAGGAATAAGCATGGGTTCCTGCATTATTAGATCTTTTTTCCCCGAAAAACCGATTAAGAAAAAAACTGCAACGACAATAATAACAAGGACTATCGCTAATAGAGTTGATTTATTCATATTATTTTTACAAAAACACCTTAAAGAAGTTCTTAATTATTGCAACATTTATATTCCCTATTATAGCACACCAACGAACAAGCTGTCTTTATTTTTCATTTGGCAACATTATATATATTTTGTTTCTTTCACGGCACTTCAATAATAAAACCCACTCTCAAATAAATCTCTGCTGATGTTTTTTAAAAATAAAAATATGACCAATCATTTTTCCGTTTTCGAGTCCTTTCTTGTCGAACACACCCAAACAAAAACCACCTCAAAAGGTAGTTTTGTTTAGTGCTCCGCTTAATCCAGGCTGTTCGAGACGAATATATGAGGATTTGAGCTCTATAAATTCGCTAAATAAATAAAAAGATATTGCAGATAATAAAGGCCTGCAATTATAAATATTGAAGCAACGCCATATCTAATTACCTTTTCAATCTTTTGAACTGCCTTGAATGCTCGACCAACCCTTTGTATCGAAAAGGCAATTAAAAATGAAAAAACGATCACTGGCAAGCCAGTGCCTGCAGCAAAAAAAGCTGGAAGTAACAAACCACCGACAGAGCTGATCACTAATGGGATTAAAACACCAAAAAACAGAACCCCGCTATACGGGCAGAAAGCGAGGGCAAAGATCATGCCCAGCGCTAATGAGCCGAAATATCCTTTATTTGCTAACCATAATTTCACCCTTTCAAAAATCTGGGAGTTATTTTTTATATTTATCCTTATCACTCCAAGCATAATAAGCCCTATTAAAATCAATACAATTCCTAAAACCTTATCTCCCCATCCTTGAAAAATTCGGGAAATTTGAAAAGACGAGAACCCAAAATATATTAAGGCTGCCAATAATGTATAGCTTATCCCTCTGCCCAATGTGTAAAAAAGACCTGATAAAATTGTATACTTGGGAGTTTTAATATCTTTGGAAATGTAAGCAATCGCTGTTATATTGGTAGCTAACGGACACGGGCTAATAGAGGTAAGTATGCCCAATAAAAAAGCGGATAAAACAGGGATATTATAATTTGTAATCATGCTATTTATAAAATCCATACTTATATTCCCAATATTGTATTGAGTTTATTTGTGAGATAGTCCTTAAATTTATCAGACATTCCGCCAGCAAGTTGCCAAACCATAGTATCCTCTGCTATGTCATCCTCTCCGTTTTTGATTGAATTAATAAAAAAAGCCGAGCCGCCAACTTGAAACTTTTCAGCCAGGGCTTTATTTTCTGGAAGGTCAATGTTGATTTCTCTAAATTCTATTTTTCCCGTTTTAAGCTGTTCTGAAAAACGCTCCTCAACCGTGGATTTTGATAGTTGCCCTATCCTGATACAGGTTGGGCAACGTTGGGTTGCATGGAAAAGAAAAATCTGAACTCTTGAAGCTCCTGCGCTATTCGAATTTTCACTGACAGTGTTGCCTCTTGGCTTAATAAGAAAGATAGCCAGTATGATTAAGGCTATTATCCCAACACCAATTATTATTTTTTTATTCATGTTTTATAGAATTATATTAAACAAATATCCCATAATTATTATACCAACAGTAACAATGCCAAAAAATATCGCCAATAACTGCCAGCGCATAACCTTTTTTAAAATCAAAGCTTCTGGGAGCGAAAGAGTTACGATAGCTGTCATAAATGACAATACCGTGCCCAAAGGAGCTCCCTTGCCCACTAATGCTTCCATGATCGGAAGCACACTTACAGAATTAGCATAAAGAGGCGCGCCCAAAATAACAGCCAAAGGAACTGTCCACCAAGATTTGGTTGATAAAAAGTGCTCAACTAAACTACTAGGTACAAACCCATGAATAATAGCCCCCACCCCAACGCCTAAAATTACATAAGGAAAAATCTTTTTCGTAATAACAATTCCATCTTTCCAAAAATATGAAATAAGTTTTTTAAATGGTAATCTTCCCCCATTATCTAACTCTACCTGTGCTCTTGATTTAAAATTTAAAAGTTCGGGTATAATATATTTTTCAACCTTGAGTTTTTGGATTATCATTCCTCCGATTACTGCAATTATTAACCCGAAAAGATTATATAAAATAGTAACCTTCCATCCGAACATAGCTGGGAATAGATACAAAGAAGACTCATTAATCAATGGCGAACTTATTAGAAAGGCAAAGGTAACGCCCAATGGTATTCCAGCACCCATAAAGCCGATGAATAAAGGAATTGATGAACATGAGCAGAATGGAGTAACAACTCCCAATAAAGCAGCCATTATATAATTAAGGCCAAGCCAACGCTTCTTGCTTAAAATATCTCGAGCTCTTTCCATGGGAAAATAATACCTAATTATAGACATTAAATAATTAACAAATAGCAAAAGAATGCCGATTTTAATGGTATCGTAGACAAAAAAATTAACAGCACTTCCCCAGAAAGATCCCTCTGTTAGTCCTATTAGCCCATAGCTTATAGCGTTGGCCAAAAATTGTATTGGGTAAAAAATGTCCATAATTAACATTTTCCTCCGCAAGAACAAGGAGAAGAAGATTCATCTTTTGTTTTTTCTCCTGCAATGTATTTTTTAATCACTTCTTCAACTTCTTTAACATTTAAAACTTTGCCGATTACCACAGGATCTTTATTTATAACTAGAACAGGAAAAGACATGAATCCAAGTCCTATTATCTGCTGTATTTCATCTGCATATTCTACATTGATATCTATCTTTAAATTATCAACAGCTTCTTTTACTGATTCGAACAATTGCTTACACGAACCACAACCAGAGCCATAAACTACTATTTTTTCTATTTTATTATTCATATTTTTTAAATTAATTTTATTCAAAATAGCTTGTTCTATAATTTCAATAGGTATTTCTTCAAACATTTTTTCTCCTTGATTCAATGTCCTGCAATTACAGTTTTTCGACTGATTAATTAATTCAGCGCAAGAAGAACATTGATTTTTGCCAGTTTTGATATCAGGAATAAGATTTTCTAAAAGAATACCGTCTATAAGTATTTCATTTGATTCAGACATTCTTTCTTCTGGTAGTTTAGTTTCCTTAAAGGAAATTTCTAATCCAAGCTCTTTTTGCATCTTTACTATGATTTTTGAAAGATTGCTTCCTGTCCCCGAACATCTTTCGCAGGTTTTTCCTTCTTTATCAAAGTGCTTCCACTCTATTGATATTTTATTCATATTGCTTAATTAAAATCTAAATTTGCTATTCTTTCTCCTTTTTCTGTAAGAGAATAATAAACCCAGAATCCTTTTTTATTATCTTTTACTAGCCCAGCATCTTTTAACTTCTTAAGATGATGAGAAACAAGACTTTGCGATAGTCCAAGATTTTCAATAATATCACAGACGCATTGTTCTCCGCTTTTTAAAATACAAAGAATCCTAAGGCGATTCTCCTCGGCAATTACTTTTAATAGTTCAACGGTTTTTCCCGTTTCTTTAATAAGTCTCTTATTTTTACAACAATTAGGCTTCATAGTATATGAATACATATTAATATACTTTTAGAATGAAGTCAAATGAAAAAACCGACAAAAGTCGGTCTCTCGACACTTTTTTGTTGGCTCCGTTCGCTGAACGATGTTAGAACCTATTTAGCGGAAGCTACTTGGCAATAATTTATTGATTTAGATTTTTCGGGATTTACCGGACACTGATGATGTAGCTATTAGGCCTATCCCGACAATACCTATAACGGTTGCAATACCTGTGGTGTTTTCTCCTAAAATATGACCATTCCACGTTAAGAAAGCACCCGTTAAGGCCAATAAAACTCCTGATATGAATAATGGTTTATTTATGGAAATTTTTCGTATTTTCTTCCGAAATGCTATCATCAACACTAATAAGATTAATACTATGGCTAATAAAATTACTAATATAAACTTCATGGTAATTATATTTTCATTAATAAATTATCTATATTTTTTCTATTCTATCAAAAACTCATTCTTAAAACAACTTTACTTTGGCTCCGGCGGTAGGATTCGTCTCTCGGTCGTTTTCTACTGAAAACGCCTCAAGACCTGGCTCGGCTCAGTCAGCCTCCGCCTTCTCATCCTACCTTGTCGAAAAACGCCTAAGCAAAAACCACCTTAAAAGGTGGTTTTGCTTAGGTGCTCGCCCTTCTCAACGACTTTCGACATTTTGATTATGCAACTGAGTACAAATATCCGACGGTGGTTTTAGACCAAATGAAAGGATTGCTGGCCAAGTACGAGAATATATAACCCGTTCTTGCCCTGTGTTTGCCCCTGGGGCGAGCGGTTCGACCTCAGTAAGAGATTTGCACCAATTTGGAAAACGGAAACAACTGTGAACGAAATTTGCGAGTCTAATGCAATTTGCTTAACTTTTGAAAAGTTAAGCAAATATGACTCTCCGCTAGACTTGTTTCAAAAGCAAGCGTATGTTGTTGCTTGCTATGGAGGACGATGACATTGAGGCGATCCTTCGGGACGCTAAAAACATAAAAATGCCACATCGACGCGGATCATTTAATCCGCTATCCTCACTTCCGGAACCAAAAGCCAAAATCAAACAAGCGATCAAGGAACGAATCAGACTCTTGGCCGGTGCTTATATCTCGCTGGCCGGATTCGTGGACGATGATGATGTTCGGTTTGCCGAGGAAAACCCGAAGTCAAAGAAAACTCGAGCAATATATCTCAAGATGCTCGAGGATATGGAAACGGCTCAAAAAGAAATGCGAGAGTTTAAAGTATTGTAAATATCAAACGGTTTTACTACTTTGAACAATTTCGTCTTTTACCAACATATTTATCCAATCCTCGGTATAGATGTAGTCATTATGCACCACATCATACTGACAGTACTTGGTTTTTGTTTTGGTCTTATTTTGATCGTTGGTAGGCGGTCGCACTCCATGCTTTCTCCACATGGTAGCGTGCCAATTTTGACTCTTACTAATACCAGTGCGTTCTTTTATTGTTTTAAGAACATCTTTTGGCTTATACTTTCCTTGATTGGCAACTGGTACTTGTTTCTCTTTAATTAAAGCTTGAATCTTTTCAAAATTTTCTTTTTGATTTTTATCTGCAAGGTCAAAATTAACAAATTCTACCGCCATATCTGACGAATTTCGATGATTGCCTATTTTAGGCAACAAGAATACTTTAAAAGAATATTCTTGCGAATCCCTAACTGCTTTAGACATCGAACTTCTATGATTTTTTATAAAATCAATGACCTCCTGGCCATCCTGGGTTATTGGGATCTTTCTTTTAAAGTTGCTGATTTGTAGAGGAATATTTAAATGATCAACAATTGAATGTTTTGGCAGAAATTCTTTTACCAAAATATTTTCAAAATTTATCAAGAATGCTTGGCATTCACCAAGCACATGACTATCAATCTCCGGTATAAATCTATGCTCTATCTTGTTTCGTAGCCTTGCCATAAACTCAATATTTCTAAATACCGGGTTTGATGACTGTTGAAAATAACTCTCGGCGCACTTTACCAATTCCCATGCTCTGTATTCACCATCCACAGTTTCGTATCTAATTGAATTTTTCTTTTTATAGTAATATTTTACATCTCTTCTTTCAAAAATGGAGTGGAATAAAGCGGTGTAGGCTATGCACATCAATGTTATATAGGCGTGAGTTTTAAAAGCCGTTCTTGGCTTATTATAGATTTCAACCGCAAGCAAAGCAGAGTCTTTCGACTTCTCCAATAGCATTAACACTTTTTTAGGCAATCTTGCGGCCATATCAGTCAAGTCTTATTTTTTAATTCTGACAGTAACTAAATATTTGATCGGATCAATTGTTACGCCTGGCACTGTATGTGCAAATGGGTTCGGCATTTTATAGATAAAAGGTGCCTCAGAAAGATAGTCAAAAACAATATACAAATGATAATTCGGATCATTCTTTGCTATCGCAACTTCATTCTCAGAAATATAAAATCTAAAAGTTAAGGCTGGTTTGTTCCTTACAGCTTTTACTTCTATATGTTTTTCTAATAGTTCATCATCAAATGATAAGATATCGTAACCAAGGGAATCATTCTCGAGCGAAACTTGCTTGATCTCAGGAATTTTCTCCGGATGAGATAAGGTTAATTTATCTTTTTCATACTTAAGAACTATTTGCTCTGCAAAATTACCAGCTGCTCTGTTATTGCTATCTCGTAATTCAAAATCAATTTTATAAGGTGTGATAAAATTCTTTTTAGTTTTAATCTCCGAGTCAGGATCAGTATCAAGCTCCATATCAATAGTTTGTGGTGTAATGCTAGATATGTCTGGGAATTTTAGACCGCCGGTAATTTGGTTTATTATTTCTTCCTGCTCTTCGGTTGTTTTTGATTCCAAGCTCTCTATTACTTTAATATAACTCGGATTAGCTGTATAAATCTGCCACCCGTTATTTGTAGTAAGATAATTGAAATATCCGGTTTCAGTAAAATCTCTAAGAGAAAAGCTTTCTAAGACAATTTCAATATCTTTTTTTGATAGATTAGATATTATTTTATTATCATCTATCTTTTTGATATAAGAGGATATCAGAATCATGTCAAAAAATCTTTTTACATTATCTGAAAAATCTCCAATGTTTAATTCTTGGCTTTTCTGATCTAATATTTCCAAATACTGACTCTGATTGACATCTTTTCTGTAGGCCTCAATTAATTCTATAGTGGCAGGAATCTCACTCTTGTCATTAATCCAGCAAATAAAAAGTCTATATTCATCAAAGGTAAAATAATCAACTGAATATAGAATATTGAGCAAAATTTCCATTGGGGCAATTTTTATGGAAATATTGTCATTTAGTCTAGGGCAATCTAAATAGACCTTCATTATTTGTTCATCAATTATCTTCTGTTTATAAGGAGAATCAATAAAGGTTTGCCCAGCGTTAGAAATCTCTAACCTGTCCATACCTAAATTAATAACCAAACCGAGATACCTTAAAGTTATACTATTTCGTGTGGTTAGTTTGTCAAAACCAACTGTTAATTCCTTGTAGATTTTATCTACAGCATCTTTTGTATACTCTTTCTGTTTAGCTTTTTTCCAAAAATTTTTGGTACCTTTACCATCAAGGTATTGTTTGTATTTATTTATCATATTTTTTTAATATTTCACGAATTCTTAAAGCAATTGCTTTTGCTAATAATGGAGGGACGGCGTTGCCTATTTGTATGCCCACCGAGCTTTTATTCCCATAAAAGACAAAATTATCGTCAAACGACTGTATTCGAGCGGCCTCTCTCGGGGTTAGTGCTCTATGGGAGATCGGATGAGTTATTCTTCCGACTGACGGGGTATCAAACCGTGTAGTGATTGTATATGCTGGTTTGTCTTTTTCCAATCTACCAAATGCTCCACTGTGAACTGATTTTGTTTGCAACGCTTTAGGTATATGGACTCTTCCTTGACCAGGCTTAATTGTTTTCAATAAATCAATAATTCTTTGGTCATGTTTTGTAGCTTGATGATTATAAATCTTTTTAGATTCAGATCTTCTTTCTTTTTGATATTCAGATAATTTTTCGTCTTTCAAATAATCGGTTTCAAACTCTCCAGAGCCAGCGTTAATTCTAGGTAAATCGAGAATGGCGTCAGCCACGGTCATATATGGTTTTTCTGTTCCAGGTCCGTGGGTTTTTTTAGGAAAAAAGTCTTCAGGATCAATACCCAAGCGATTACCGATAAAAACAGCTCTTCTTCTTAATTGCGGTACACCGTAATCAGCTGCTAATAAAACTTTAACCTTAGTGTCGTAACCTATATTTTTAAAAAGGCGTATTATTTCATCTTTAACTGCACCGCCATGCATATTTAGAATTGCGGCCACATTTTCTATCACAAATACTTTCGGTTTAATATCTTTAACAATACGATGGAATTCCTTAAATAATTCATTTCGCGGATCATTTAAAAATGCCCCATCATTTCTAATTCTTCTACCGGCCATACTAAAGCCCTGGCACGGCGGTCCACCCACAATGACATCAATTTCTTCTCCATCAGGAACAAGATCACTTGATTTTACTTTCGTTATATCCTCAACAATCATCCTTGTCTCCGGATGATTCTTTATATAAGTATTTGCAATATCCGACTTATATTCATTTGCTGAGACTACCTTAAAACCAGTTTTCTTAAAACCTAAGGATAATCCTCCGACACCGGAAAATAAGTCTATAACATTAAATTTATCTTTTTTGCCAGCCATATTCTTTTTTTGTTTTAACAAAGCCATAATCAAAATTATGCTTAAGTAAATTCTCTATATTGATAACCTGATTGTTCTTATCGGCATACAAATGATTTTCCACTATAAAAGGAATGAGTTTTTCATACAAAGCATCTGAACTTATTGAACCGCCCCCCTTGTTGATCCATTCATTAACTTTTTTTACAACGGAAACCTCGCTATCAATCTCACTTAATTTAATTCTATTTTTTGGCTTAACAGTGGTGTCCTTTAAAAAATTATAAACAAAATCACCTCGTAAAGTATTTCTTTTATTTATACCTTGTGTACCTGAGGCGACGGCTTGCTCTTGATAAACAACATTTACTAAATGGAAACCGGCATTTGTCACCGCATCCATAACTGCCTTCCAAATGTTTAAATTTCTATTGTGAAATGTGAAAGATAGGTACTTTTTATTTTTTAAGACTCTATAAAGCTCTGAGTAGACTCTCTGCATTCTTGAAGCATAGTCTTCGTATTTTTTATTACGATAAGGATCATATATAATCTCATCGTTATAATTTACCTTATTTCTAAGCCATGCATTCCAAAACATACTTAAACCGAAATAAGCTATACTGTCTCCGTATGGCGGATCAGTAAAAATATAATCGATTGACGAATTTTCAATCGTTTTTAAGTTAGTTGCATCTATATTTAAAATTTTTCCGTCCGCTGGTTTTAGAGATCCCACCAATTCGCTTTTGCCTTTACTTATCTTATTAAATCTCTCTTTAAAACTTCTCAAAGGATTTTTTTCTGTGTGGATTTTGGGTGCCCACAACTTGCTTATGACCCATCCTGATCTTCCGTTGACCGAATCTTTGTCGCCGGGAATCATTTTGGAAACATTTGGTAACATTGAAGTAAAACAAAGCGATAATAGATCTCTAGTATTTTTATTCTTAACTTCTTCAATATCTTTAATCATTGTCCCAAGGACAGCCAAGGCTCTTTCTGTAAAAAATTCGTCGAGATGACTCTTGCCATTCCTTTTTACAAATTTAAGTATTTTATCCTTGGGATAAAATAATTTATTTTCTTTATCTAATCTTAAAAATGCTGTTTGCGATTCTTTGAGAATCTTTAAATCATAAGCATCGGCGTCTTTAATAAATTTGCCACAAGATGAACAAGTGCCCCTTAACCTAACAAATTGATCCGTTTCCCAGACGGAATTTTCAAAGATTGTTTTATTATTACACTTGGGACATTTTGTAGAGTATAAATGACTAAACTGATCATAATTTTTTTGATAAATTTTTTCAAAGTTCTTATTAAAATCTTCGAGATCAATATCGTTAATTGTATTCTGAGCGATAAAACAAGCCATAGGGTTTAAATCGACACCGATAGCCCTACGATTATTTTTTATCGCCTCAATTACAACCACACCACTGCCCATAAATGGGTCTAACACAACATCTCCCGATTTCGTATAGTTCAAAATATAATCACAAACGACATTGTGAGGTTTTCTTCCCCAATACTTATGCATCATGTAATGGGATGGGTGTGATTCAGCGGTGATATTTTTATTAATTTTATTCATATTTTTTTATAAAAATTGGCGGAGTAATTTAATAAGCTGAACATCACACCATTCATTTACCCTCATGAAAAAGCAAGAGATTCTTGTTGGAGTATAACATATTTTGATAGATTTCCGGAGTCTTTTCATTAAAAATTATCAATTTGCCACTATTCCAAAGGTTTTTGAATCGTTCTGCCTTTTTTCTAACCTCATCGATGCATTCGCTTTTTAAAATAATGCCATTTTTATTTTTTTCAATGTATTTACAGTAATGAACGATGCCATAAAACCTAGGGTCAATATTATTTTTGGAATCAAGCAATTTTTTGATTTGGTGCTTTTCTTCATTATTCCTATATCTGACAATTCGTTCTGCAACTTCCTTTGCCTCCGAATGATCCTTGGTTATGGCTAAGAATGTATTAAATTCGAATTTACTGATAAACGGCTCTGACCCATAGTCATCGACGAGGCGGATCATCACATCGTAAATAAAGAAAAATGGATATATTTTAAAATCCTTAAAAGATACTCTTTTCGTTGATTCTACATATTTGTTATAAGACCCATAAATTGAATTCCAATAAAACACTTTTTCTAATTGATTAGTTAATATATCTTCAAAACTTTTTACATTTGAATAATCTTTAGTTTGATTATATATTTCATTAAATGGTGGCATCGGCACCAAGGGAGAATCAGCCGAAATAAAACCTGTTATTTTACTAAGTATGAGGGCACGAAATCCTGCCGTCATATTTTTTCTTGGATATTTTTCATCAACGATTTTTTGTATCTCTTGAATAAAATTTTCTTCTTTGATTTCGGGATTTTCCTTAATAATTTTGATTGCCTCAAAATTTACTTCAAAATATTGATTTTGCTGTCCGCGTTTCCAATAAAGATTATCTTTTGTCCATTTTTCAATGTAGCTAGAATATTCTCTCCATTCTTGTCCAATGACATTATTTTTAATTTCCTTTGAATAGGTCGCCTCATTTACTTTAAATATATTTACTACCTCAGAATCAAAAATAACTGCACAACCGTTCGTGTCATAAATATACAAATCCTTTCCATCTCTTTGAACCTTTTTCAAACCACGAAGTCCATTTTTTATATTAAGCCCTTCAAGTATTACATTCGCCGTTTTGTAGTTTCCAATAAAATCTAAAATTAAAGTATTTTCTTTTTTGGGAGATACCCTCAATCCTCGCCCCATATGTTGAATAAAAATTGTTTTTGATTCTGTCGGTCGCAAAAACAACAAACAAGAAACATCAGGGATATCAACTCCTTCATTAAACATGTCTACCACAAAGGCAATTTGGCATTTCCCTTGTCTAAAATGTTTTATTAAAGCATCTTTACCTTCGCTTTCATGACCTTCAAGATTCTCGCTCTGTGAGTGAACGGAGATAGCATTTATTCCTGCCTCTTTAAATTTTTTTACACATCTCTCTGCATGCTCAATAGATGCACAAAAAGCTATCGTTTTACGATCACCGGCCAACTCTTTAAATTTTTCAATTACAGCTTGGTCGCGTTCATCGATTAAAAGATGCTTATTCAAATCTTTTGTATCATATTTAAACCCATTAAAATAAATATCCGAATAATCGATGTTATCCTTCAGCCCAATATAATTAAACGGCACTAAATATCCTTGTTCTATTGCGTCTTCCTGTCCCATTTCAAAGACAACATTGTTATTATAAAACCCAAGAATATCTTTTCGGTCCATTCTGTCTGGTGTCGCCGTTAATCCCAAGATAAATTTAGGAGTAAAATAATCAAATATTTTTTTATATGTGGGAGCTGCTGTGTGATGCGTTTCGTCAATTATAATGTAATCAAAATAATCTTTGGGGAAATTCTGTATGTGCTTATTTCTGCCCATTGTCTGAATCGATGCAAATAAAATGTTCTTATCTTTATCTTTTTGTTTGCCTGTATAAAAACCCATTTCGTCTTTCATGTCAGGGATAACTTTTTCAAAAGAGTCTTTTGTTTGTTTTAGTATCTCATTAATATGAACAATAAAGAGAACTCTCTTGGCCTTGATTGATTTAACATCAAGGGCAGACAAAATAGTTTTACCAAGTCCTGTCGCAAGTATTGCTAACGCACGGTCGAATCCTGATTCTCGAGTTTTTTGTAAATTAAACAATGCTTTTTCCTGAGCCTCGTGTGGTAGAATCTCTTTGCCTCGTTTTAGATATAGGTTAAAAAGCTCTTCATCTGCAATAAACTGTCTCCTTAAAAAATATTTTACATTCAGAGGATCGGCCTTCAGGATATTCTTGCTTACAGATATTACTTTTAAAATTCTCGCCTCATCAGTCTTGGACTCAGAATTATTAAATTCGTTGTCAGTCACGGAAATTAAATATTTTGCGTAAGTGGTGGATATCTGTATTTTATTTTCACTTTCTTTAATATCGGCCGGCAACAACAAAAAGCCATGTCCAAGATCTTCAAGTAGGACATCTACTAAAGCCGATAATTCAATGCTGACTATCTTGTCTGGGGCAATCATAATTAATAAATATTTTTTATTTTCTCTTTTTCTTTTTTACATTACTCGTCTCTTCCAAAAAAACATTAAGGTCGGACTGTTTAATCCTCCAAACTCCAAGCTTGGAGGCTTTAAGACGGCCATCCTCAATGTATCGAGTAATCGTTCTAGTGCTAACACGGAAAATTTTGGAAACTTCTTCAATGGTATAAAGTTTTTCTATCTCACTCATAAATGAATTTAATTAGCTTGTTTTGCCTCATCTATATTTTACTCCTTACGGATTTCGTTGTCAAAAGTTTCATTTTTTGTCATAATACCAATATGGACACAAAATACTCCAAAATGGAAAAACTCGAGCGACCAAAGCTGGTTAACCGGCCGAGATGCAAAACCTACACGCCGGTAGGCGGTTGTTGGGATTGTGGGAGTTCAACATTTAGATATTTCCATTCGGTCCAAGGTAAAAAGTATTACCAATGCGAAAAATGCTGTGCAATTAATCATTGAGCTGAAATTTAGTGAATGGAGGGCATAAAATGGGTCTCATTCACTAAATATTGGCAAATAACAGTGAATGGGCAAACAAAAATGACTATGACTATGAAAAAGGTCGCCAAGACCACCAAATACAAATTCAATATCAACCGATCAGTGGGAGTATCCTCCACTTATATTTTTTCGATTGGCGATATAAAAAAGAGAGTTAAAACCGCCTTAAAGAATAACGGTGTTAAAAATTCCGATGAGATTATAAAAAGACACGAGGCGGAAATTATTAAACTGCAAGAAAGAATAAATAAGACCGATGCTAAATTTGAAAGTTATAAAAAAGAAACCGACAAGCTTATTAATAATTTAAAAGATGAGTTGCGAGTCAACAAACAAACAGCCTTATTGATTGGCCGAGAAATGGCTAAAGGTTTTTACGACCAGAGCCAAAAGATACGGTCCAAACAGAAAACTCCAAAAGATAAGCGAATTTTGCTCTGCCTTTCCCCAGACGGCGATTTATACTTGGAATCAAACAAACAAAAGTGCTATCCAATGAGTAAAGAGAAAATGCGTGAGAAACTGATAAAAGTTTTATGCTCGGCCAAGGGCTATATCAAGACAGCTGAACTGGCCGAAATGGTTGGCACTACTACCCAAGCGATCAGGAATTCCAAACTGGAAATAAACGGAAAAGCAGAAAGTCGGATCGGCATACCCGAACTTATTGTCGGCCGAGACGGCAACGGTTACAGACTAAACCCGAAATACAAAATCAAAATACTATAGCGTAATAGTCGGTGTAGTTAATAACTTCAATGAGAGAGCCTTAAATATGGCTCTTTTTTGTTGGCAAACTACACCCGAACATTATTCCAAGAGATAACCGATGATTGGCACAATGACCATGTGTGAGGATCGAGCAAAAACATGACCATGAAATGCCAATATGGAAAAACAACATTTCAAAACCGCTGATCTAGCTTTGATAGCGGTGATTTTACTATTGATGCCTGAATCGTTAGAGGTCGTGGATCGAACTAATCCGCATAGAGTCTTCTTTGTCTTTAATTCAAGCAAAAAACTGGAAACATTGCTTGATGCTTTTTGGAAACAAGAGCTAAAGGTCGAACCCCAAGCTTTCTTTAACCAAATCAAAATAGCCAAAACGAGAATCTATGTGCATGAACAGCTATGAAGTTAAAGCCGGAAACGCTGGAAAAGCTCCGGGAGATTATCCGCAAAGACTTTGGCCAGGAAGTCGATGATCAGGAACTCCACGACATTGCCTTTAACCTCGTAAGTTTCTACGACGCTTTGGCGAAATTCTACTGGGAGGATATCACCAGCGGTCGAGAATTATTAGTGCCTTATGATCCAATACCAAAACCAACCAAATCAGCACAAGGTTCGTGATTATCGCGAATTACCGTTTGCCTATCAAGACAAACCAGCTTTGCGGTATATGCGACAGCAATGGCTGGATAAACAAATAAGCACCGATGATTTTCGCAACCTGAGAAATATCTACATGGCTTTGACGGAGATTGCCTCCAACAAAGCCAGTCAAACGATAGACGCACCGAATAGAACACTTTTGACTTATTCCGGATTAAAAGATTGGCGAACGATCAAAAGATGCTTAAACAAGCTTGAGGCGTGGGCGTTTATCTCAACAACTAAAACTCGTGGCGAGGATGCTAGATTCAAGCCCCGATGCATCACCTTGCTATCCGTCCTACATCTGACGCAGAACGGAAACCAATCAGCATCAAAAGCCGGACGGCACGGAAAGCACAACGCCTCAGATGCAGAAGTTATAGAAGGTAATGGATTTAAAGAAATTAAAGATATTTATAAAGAAAATATCGCTCGGTCCAAGAATTTAAAACTCTTGGCCGAGGCCAGAGCCAAGTTAGTCGACAAGATG
>Ga0172381_10000715_pt1 | contig 40531 bp, 28 predicted proteins | sample Leawel6488metaG_FD_119754 | JGI IMG/M metagenome (GOLD analysis project Ga0172381, IMG submission 119754) | Leachate microbial communities from a municipal landfill in Southern Ontario, Canada - Leachate well 64-88 metaG | ecosystem: Engineered > Solid waste > Landfill > Unclassified | place... | reverse complement strand
CGCAATTCTCAAAGCCAAACCAAATACACAAATCCCAAGCGAATACAGAAGCCTCATAAAACCTTTGCTGATGTGCTGATGTGTTGATGTGCTGATGTGTTGATGTGCTGATGTGCTGATGTGCTGATGTGTTGATGTGCTGATGTGCTGATGTGTTGATGTGCTGATGTGTTGATGTGTTGATGTGCTGATGTGCTGATTATTTGTGTCTTTACGGTAAAGTGATTGTTAATCTTAGTAAAGGTAGAACTCCTTAGGGACCCTTCTGTACAATGGGATAAACCAACATACTTTGATACTGTAAAACTGGGAGTTAAAGGTACTGGCATCTTGTTCCCCGGTGTCGAAATCACGCAGCCTGTATGGTTTGGTCCAAGTCTGCATGAAATCAAAACCAAGGTAAAAATTGAGAAGCCGGGTATTGCTGAGATAAAGGTATCCCAGCGATCCGTTCAAGGCGAATCCTCCGTTCAGGCGATCATATCCCTTTTTATAATCTCCCTGTATCTCGGGCGCCGTATTTCCCGGATTATGAATCCGTATTTTATCTTGAAGGTATCCAGCCCCGGCTAAAATAACAAACCCACTGTTGGGATTGGGGGAAAGGACCGGGATCAGTTTACCAAATTTCGCCAAAAAATTAAAACCCCTTTCATAATAAATAATTTCGGCATACATCCCGTTGGCATCGATAAGGAATCCATCCCGGGTGGAGATATTCAATAAAAGGGAGTCGCTGTTTTTTACCGATTGGCCGAACATAAAGTTTCCTTCTACGCCGATAATCCAATTGCTTTTTGTTTTCAGCATAAATCCGCCGCCAATGCTGCTATTGCTGCCAAACTGCCTGGCCAGGTCGCCGCCCGGGAACTGATAACCGTAAGTAGCGTAGATCAGGGGGGTAAATATGGCTGAATCGCGGATGTTGACCTGTGCCTGCAAAAGGGGGACACATAAACAAGTTAAAATCAGGGAAATTGTTGTTTTCCGAAACATATCCATAAGCTGAATTTAAAATTTATAAACCAGTCCGATCCCGGGATTCAGGGTCGAAATGATCCTATTTATCGTGTATTCCGCCGGCGCAGAATAAACGGGTTTTAGTATCACGTGGCCCGAAACCGGATCTTTGTATGAATCATAACCGATAAATTGGGCATCATATTGTTTTTTTTTGGACGGCCATCCGGCCAGGTAGTTAAAATTAATTTTCAAGGCAAGGTGCCCTGTCAGTAAATACCCCACCCCGGCCGAAAGCTGGAAAGCAAAACCAGTAGCAGTATTGGAGCTGTTTTCATGATTGGATGGGTTGGTCGTCGAGAAAGTCCTTCCTGAAGAAATCACGGCGCCGGCTAAAATTTTCACATCGACCAAAATTTTATTGAATGTCTTCATATACGCGGGCCCGATCATCAAATAATTGTTGTTCCATGATCCGGGCCCTAAAAAATACAAGGAGTCATGAATCCCTTCAGGATGTACACTTTCTGCCTCTTCTTTAAAAGGATTTTTTTGAAAGGTATATTGGATGGCGAGGCCAAAATCATGGCTTCCCATCCAATCATACGTAAGTTGGGCTAACCATCCATAGCCGGCATATCCTGATTTTTCACTGGCGATATCAGTACTGCTGTATTCACCGGTAGCAATGGAGTATCCGGCATAAAACTCCAATATAGAATTCTTTTTTTTGTTGTTTTGAGCCATCAGAAAGGATGGTAACAAAAAGAACAGGCAAAGGACCGGTACTGTTCGTTTCATCTGAGTTGTTTAGAACGACAAAGTTAGTCCTATTTTCTTCACAGCTAATCGTCGAAAGACTTTTTCTTCTGACATGGATTTTGATGGCTTCAGATTCGCGGATTTTTTTTAGCTTTGTAAACGCTATTAATGTCAATGCGTTGATGATGGATAATTGCCATTAATTCCTTGTCATGAGTCTGTTTTCAATTGTAAACCGTGAAATTGTAAACCGTGAATTAAAATAGTTTTTTATGAGAAAATCATTCTTTAGCTTGCTCTTTATCCTGCTTGTTGCTGGCTTTTCGTACCAGTCTTTGGCTTGTACCAACTTTATAATCACAAAGGGCGCTTCGGCAGATGGATCCGTCATGATCACCTATTCGGCCGATTCCCATGTGCTCTACGGTGAACTTTTTTACTGGCCTGCCAGGGACTGGCCTGCCGGTTCGATGCTGGATGTCACGGATTGGGATAGCGGCAAACCCATGGGGAAGATCCCCCAGGTCAAACACACTTACAACGTGGTCGGAAACATGAATGAACACCAGGTGGCCATTGGTGAAACCACTTATGGCGGCCGGGAAGAACTTTTTACCCAAAAAGGGGCGATCATGGATTATGGCAGTTTAATCTACATCTCCCTGCAACGCTGTAAAACAGCCAGGGAGGTTGTTAAGAATTTCGGTGAACTGACTGAAAAATACGGATATGCCAGTGAAGGGGAATCTTTTTCCATTTCTGATGCCAATGAAGCCTGGATCCTTGAAATGATAGGGAAAGGCGAAGGCCAGTTAGGCGCTGTATGGGTTGCCATGCGGGTCCCTGATGGATATATCTGCGGGCATGCCAACCAGGCCCGTATCACAACCTTCCCGTTAAATGATCCCGAAAACTGTATCTATTCCAAAGATGTTATCACTTTTGCCCGTTCCAAAGGATGGTTTGACGGTAAAGATGAAGAGTTCAGCTTTTCAGACACTTATGCACCGGTCACTTTCAGCGGGGCCCGCGCCTGTGAAGCCCGTGTGTGGGCCATGTTCAACCGGGTCAATTCAAATATGGGCCAATATGAAGATTATGCCATGGGCCATCTTGCCAGGGGAAAATGGGGCTATACTACCAACCGTATGCCATTATGGATTAAACCCGATAAAAAAGTGTCAGTGCATGATGTTATGAACCTGATGCGCGACCATTTCGAAGGGACCAAGATGGATATGAACAAAGATCTGGGCGCTGGTCCATTCCATGCCCCTTACCGCTGGCGCCCCATGACCTGGAAAATTGACAGCGTTGATTATGTCCATGAACGGGCTATCTCCACACAACAAACCGGGTTTATTTTTGTAGCCCAATCGCGTAACTGGCTTCCCGATCCGGTTGGCGGGATCTTCTGGTTTGGGGTTGACGACACCTACACAATGGTATTTTCACCTATGTATTGCGGAATGACCAAAATTCCGGAAGCTTATAAAGTAGGCAACGGAGATATGCTGCACTACTCTCCGACTTCAGCATTCTGGACTTTTAACCTGGTAGCCAACTGGGCTTATACCAAATATGATTACATGATTAAAGACATACAGCCACTTCAGCAGGAGATGGAAAACAATTATATCAAGCAAACCTCCCAGGAGATCGATAAAAAGGCTGCCGAACTTTACAAAACAGATAAAAAAGCAGCCATCAAATTTATTACCGATTATTCCGTAAAAACGGGACAGGCCACGGTGAAAAGATGGCAGGAATTGTTCCAGTATTTAGTGGTCAAATACATCGACGGAAATATTAAAAAAGAAAAAGATGGAAAATTCGAAACCAATCCGTATGGTGTCCCTGTCATGCCTTCACAACCGGGGTATTCAAACTGGTGGCTGAAGGAAATCGTGAAAGATCATGGTGATGTGATCAGAGAAACCGGTCCGGCCGGGCATTGATAAAAATTTGCTGATTTGGGTTATTTTAAACCCACTGTTGAATAAAAACAGGATAGAAATTCGGTCTATCCTGTTTTTGTTTTATCTTTGCATAACTAAACCGGAAAATTCAATTTGTTATGGAAGAATACAATTCTGCTTCCAGAAATTACAAGATCATCTTATCTGTCCTGGCCATTTTAATCCTGATTCTAATTTTCTGGCTGTTTATCCAGCGTTCACAATTAATGAAACTGGTGAAAGGCAAAGAGGTTGAAAAAACGGAATTACAGCATGAACTGGATTCATTGATGACTGAACATAATAACATTAAACTTTCTTACGGTGCACTTTCCGACTCCCTGAAGGTTAAAGACAGCATCATTCAAAACAATGCCGTCGAGATCAGAAAACTCCTTGATACGGAATGGGAATTCAATAAAATCAGAAAAAAGCTGGAGCGGTTACAAAAGGTTGCCCAGGGATATGTCCGCCAGATGGACTCTTTATATACCGTCAACCGGGAACTCTCAGCCGAAAACGATCGGATCAGGCAAGAGGTTAAAACCGAGCAAAACCGCAACCAATCGCTCATGAAAGACAAGGAGGAGTTGAGGGAGAAAATCAGCCAGGCAGCCTATGTTAAAGCCTATAATGTTTCGGCCAAGGCTTATAAATTAAGGGGCAGCAAAGAACAAATCACCGATAAAGCCAACCGTACTGACCTTATCCGGGTATGTTTTACCATTGGCGAAAACCCTTTGGTGCCATCCGGTAACAAAACAATATATGTCCGTATCCAGCGTCCCGACAATGTTGTGGTCATTAAAAGCAAATACGATACTTTTGTCTTCAATGGTCAAACACTCCCTTATTCTCTTCGTGAAGACATCGCTTATAAGGGGAAAGCGATGAACCTTTGTCTCGACTGGACCAAGAAGGACAACGACAAACCCGCCATGAAAGGGAGATATCTTATTAGTGTTTTCTCAGATAATACCGCAATTGGCGAAGGATCTTTTGAACTGAAATAATTTTTACCCATGCGGATAGGCATTCTGACCGCTGGTGGCGATTGCCCAGGCATCAACGCAGCTATCAGGGGTGTTGGCAAAACCGCCATTCTTGAATATGGAATGGAGGTTATTGGTATTTCTTCCGGCTTCCTGGGGCTGATCAATGAAGAATATACCCAGCTGGATGAAAATTTGCTCTCGGGAATTCTGACTCTTGGTGGGACGATTCTTGGTACTTCAAGGGAAAATCCTTTTAAAAAAGGAAATCCTTTTAACGCCATTGATAAACCAAAACTCATTAAAAAACATTATACCGAAATGGGGCTGGACGCCCTCGTGTGCATTGGTGGCAATGGCACTCAGCGTACTGCTGCGCAATTGGCTGAAATAGGCCTTAATGTAGTTGGCGTCCCGAAAACGATCGATAATGACGTTTGGGGAACTGATGTTACGTTTGGTTTTGATTCTGCCGTATGCATCGCCACTGAAGCCATTGACCGGCTCCATACCACGGCCAACAGCCATAAAAGGATCATGGTCATTGAGGTAATGGGGCATCATACGGGTTGGCTTGCCTTGTATTCAGGGCTGGCAGGCGGAGGAGATGTGATCCTGGTCCCCGAAATACCGTTTGATATCAATTCGGTTGCCCAGTGTCTGAAAAAAAGAGCAATCAGCAAGAAACCCTATTCCATTGTGGTTGTTGCAGAAGGCATTCCAACTCCGAAAGGTGAATCGGCTGGTTATTATGTTTCAAATAATATTAAGGAACTGACCGGCCTCGAAACCCGCGATACCATCCTGGGCTATGTACAGCGAGGCGGAAGTCCATCCCCTATGGACCGTATTCTGGCTACCCGTTATGGCGCATGCGCTGTTGAGCTGATCGCCAAAAAACAATTTGGCCAGATGGTTGCGCTTCGTGGAAATACGGTTATATCAGTTCCGCTATCCGAAGTGGGCGGGAAATTAAAACCCGTTCCCATTGATCATACTTTGATTGAAAAAGCCCAGGGAATGGGTGTTTGCTTCGGACAGAAATTGTGTTAATCCGAGAATTTAATATCCTTGATATTTAATTGAAGGTTCACTGAACCGTTCCATTCATTTTCTTCAACATGATAACAGATGTTGAATGGAATTTGTTTTTCGATGAGATTGAAATGTTCTCCCTGCTGAAAAGCAATGGCAGAAAAGGGGCCTCCGGGTATTTCCGGATGAACGACTCCCAGTTTCAAATGATTTTTCCCAACAACCCTGGATCCACCGGCATCCACCACACCCTCTGTCATAAATAAAGGGGCCATATTCCCAGGACCAAAAGGCGCAAATTTTTTCAATACACTGTAAAACCTTGAATTAATGGCGTTCAGCGGAAGTTTGATATCGATATCTACCACGGGGACCAGCTCAATTCCTTCAAGCCGCTGCCGGACAATAGATTCGAACCGTTCACTGAAAGCGCTGAGGTTCTCGGGTTTGAGGGATAACCCGGCCGCGAATTTATGACCCCCGAAATGTTCCAGCAGGTCGCTACAGGCATCCACCGCCTCATAAATGTCAAAGTCTTTTACTGAACGGGCCGACCCTGTGATCAAGCCGTTCGACAAGGTAAGTACAATCGTCGGGCGGTAAAACGTTTCGGTGAGGCGCGAAGCTACAATACCTATCACACCCTTATGCCATTCGGGATGAAAAATAACGGTGGACCGCGATGATTTTAATTCTTCATTTGCATTGATCATCCCAATGGCCTGCTGGGTAGCTAAAGTGTCCAGATTTTTCCGTTCGATGTTATTCGAATTGATCTGGTCCCCTATCAGGAGGGCCTCATTCAGATTCTGCGTAATAAGCAATCTGACCGAGTTCTTACCACTCTCAATACGCCCGGCGGCATTGATCCTGGGACCAATCATGAAAACAAGATCGGTAATGGTCAATTCGCGGTTAAATACGCATCCCCCATTCCCTTCTTCTTTTCGTAGCATACTGGCATATCGCAGGAGGGCTTCCAGCCCGGGGCGCGGCCGGGTATTGATCAGCCGGAGCCCAAAGTAAGCCAGGATGCGGTTTTCTCCGGTAATATCTACGATATCAGAGGCGATACTGATTACAACAAGATCAAGATAACGGATCAGTTTTTCAAATGGAATATTGTTCTTCTGAGCATAAGCCTGGATGAGTTTGAACCCAATCCCACATCCCGACAACTCTTTATACGGATAAGGACAATCGTTCCGCTTGGGGTCCAGGATGGCAACAGCCTCAGGAAGCCGGGGGCCGGGACGGTGATGGTCGCAGATGATGAAATCGATCCCTTTGTCTTTGGCATAAGCTACTTTTTCCACCGCTTTTATTCCACAATCAAGGGCAATAACAAGTTTAACACCCGTCTGAGAAGCATAATCAATCCCCTTGAAAGAGATGCCATACCCTTCGTTATACCGGTCAGGAATATAAAAATCAATGGATTCGTGAAAACTTCGAAGAAAAGTATATACAAGGGCCACGGCAGAGGTGCCGTCAACATCGTAGTCACCGTAAACAAGAATGCTTTCCTTTTGAATAATGGCTTGTTCAATACGTTGAATGGCCAGATCCATATCTTTCATCAGGAAAGGATCGAAAAGATCATCAAGGGATGGATGGAAAAAAGTTTTTGCTTCATCAATGGTGGTGACGCCGCGCTGGACTAATAAGCACGAAAGGTACCTATCAACTCCCAAAGCTTTAGATAAATCCCCAACTACCCCAGGTTCACCCTGAGGCTTAAGTACCCAACGTTTTTGCATATTTTTTTTCCTACCTGTAAAGGTACTATAAAATCTTCCTGTCCGGGTTTGAACCGAAAGAAAATTTTCTTTTTCTATATCCTTTTAAAACTCAGCATTTTTCGGAGCTCTCGGGAAAGGAATAACATCGCGGATATTGGCCATTCCTGTAACGAAAAGGATCAATCGTTCAAATCCAAGGCCAAATCCCGCGTGGGGAGCGGTTCCGAATTTCCGGGTATCCAGATACCACCATACATCTTTTTCCGGAATATGCAACTCCTGAATTCTTCTCATTAAAGCATCAAGGTTCTCTTCGCGCTGCGACCCGCCAATGATCTCCCCAATTTTTGGGAACAAAACATCCATGCCGCGGACTGTTTTCCCATCCTCATTTTGTTTCATGTAAAAAGCCTTGATATCACGCGGATAATCAGTCAGGATGACCGGTTTACCAAAATGTTTCTCCACCAGATAACGTTCATGTTCAGCCTGCAGGTCGGCTCCCCAGGAAACGGGGAATTCCCAGGATTGTCCGGAAGCCATCAGGATTTCAACTGCCCGCGTATAAGTGAGGCGTTCAAAACGGCTGTTGATGACGCTTTTCAAACGGTCGATCAATTCATTATCGTACATTTTATTGAGAAACTCCAGATCGTCCATACAATGATCCAGGGCATACTGCATCAGAAATTTCAGGAAATCTTCCGCCAGATCCATATTGTCGTTGATATCATAAAAAGCCATTTCGGGTTCAATCATCCAGAACTCAGCAAGATGCCGTGGGGTGTTTGAATTCTCAGCGCGAAATGTCGGCCCGAAAGTATATACCAGGGATAAAGCCATGGCCCCCAATTCTGCTTCCAGTTGGCCACTGACCGTAAGGTTGGTTTCCTTCCCGAAAAAATCCTGGGTATAATCCAAATGACCATCCGGAAGCCTGGGTGGATTGTCGCCATCCAGTGTTGTGACCCTGAACATTTCGCCGGCTCCTTCGGCATCCGACCCGGTAATAATCGGGGTATGGATATAACAAAATCCATGGTCGTTAAAGTATTTATGAATGCCATACGCCATGGCATGACGGATGCGGAGAACGGCGCCAAAAGTATTGGTGCGTGGCCGTAAATGGGCAATCTCCCTTAAAAATTCCAGGGAATGCCCCTTCTTTTGTAACGGATAGGTCTCAGGGTCGGCTGTCCCATAAACCTCAATCTCTTTGGCCTGAACCTCAACATGCTGCCCCTGCCCCATCGACTCCACCAAAGTCCCTTTAACGGAAATGCAGCTTCCGGTAGTAACTTGTTTCAGTAGATTTTCATCGAACCGGGCAACTTCAACAACAACCTGAAGGTTATGAATGACCGATCCATCATTCAGGGCAATAAAGTTGATATTCTTATTCCCCCGTTTTGTCCGCACCCATCCTTTGATCAATATTTCACTTCCAAAGCTTTTTGATTTTAATACATCAATGATCTTTGACCTTCTTTTGTGTTCCATAACCAGTAACTCTCTCCTTCCTTGATACGAAGGAATAACAGTTTAACTTCAGTAAATTCAGCCAACGGAATATCCGTCAACCATTGCAAAATTACGTTAATTGCCGTTACCTTACAAATTGATTTTTTGTTACTTTTACTTCATTAATAAACCATATCCTTCGTGCAGGAAGAAAAATCAAAACACATGCCCAACTGGGCACAACGGGCCGACGACTTTGAAAAACATGGAAAGGGCTAATTTCGTGGCGCCAATCGATATATTGCCATTAGAGGATTGGCTGGCCTTTTCCGATCTGCCGGTGATTATCTCAGGGCCTTGTAGCGCTGAAACGGAACGCCAGATGCTGGAAACCGCGGTTGAATTAGTAAAAATCCCACAGGTTAAAATATTCAGGGCGGGTATCTGGAAACCGAGGACCCGGCCCGGAACATTTGAAGGAGTCGGGAAAAAGGGATTGAAATGGATGCAGAAAGTGAAACAGGAAACCGGCTTGCTTCTAACAACCGAAGTAGCCAATCCTGAACATGTCAGAGAGGCCCTCGACCATGATATAGACATCCTTTGGATTGGGGCCCGTACAGTCGTGAATCCCTTTTCAATACAAGAAATCGGTGAAGCAATAGGGAACGCGGATATTCCTGTCCTGGTGAAAAACCCGCTTAATCCCGATCTGAAAACCTGGTTGGGCGCCATAGAACGGTTGAATCAAATGGGGTTAAAAAAGCTGGTTGCCATTCATCGTGGTTTTTCTTTTTTCAACCGCTCACCTTACCGCAACGCGCCTATGTGGGAAATTCCCATTGAACTCAAACGGTTATACCCAGGGTTACCGCTCTTTGTCGATCCAAGCCATATCTGCGGTAACCGCGAACTGATCCTCCCAACGACCCAAAAAGCGCTGGATCTTGAAATGAATGGATTGATGATCGAAACCCATATCAATCCTTCGAAAGCGCTGACTGACAAAAATCAGCAAATCACCCCTGCCCAGCTAAAAGAGATGTTAGGAAAGCTGGTCCTCCGCCGCGAATCAGGGGGATTTGAGTTTGAGCAGAAACTGGAAGGACTTCGGACCGAAATCGATAAACTCGATGAAGAGTTAATGGAAATTTTAGCCCGCCGGATGATGGTTGTGGAAGAGATCGGTAAATATAAAAAGGCAAACAAGATCACCATCCTGCAGCTGAAAAGATGGAGCCAACTGATGCACGAACGCATTGAAACCGGAGTAAAAATGGGGCTCAGCAGGGAGTTTATTCTAAAATTGCTCGAATCGCTCCATGAAGAAGGGATACAGCGCCAGATTAACGTGATGAACCAGGATGATCCGCTATAACCATTTCCGCATCTTGAAATAAATAAACATCCCTCCCGCGATCATCATCATGACCCCGGCTACAATGATAAAGGAGAACGGGTGGTCCTGTATGGGCAATTTGATGTTCATTCCATATAAACTAGCAATAAAGGTAAGAGGGAGTAAAATCGATGAAACCAGGGTCAGGATTTTCATCACCTCATTGGTCCTGTTAACCTGCAGGGAATCAAAAGTCATGGAATATCCCTTGATCAATTCCCCGTCATCTTCAACTATATCCCATATCTTCTGAAAATAGTCCATGATATTGCCCCAGTAATCCTCCATGTTTTCAGCAAATCCGGTAATAGCGCCGCTTTGAAGTTTATTGAATAAGACCATCTGGGGTTTGAACATGGTGTTCAGCAGGATAACATTTTTCCGGGTGATGGAAATTTTTTCAATGGCGGGTTCGGCTTTTTGTCTGAAAAGCGCTTTTCCGCATTCATCCACATCTTTATCGACCCTTTCGACCACTTTCTGTGTTTCTTTCATCACCTGATCGAGGATCTGATATAGCAAGGCATCACTGCTGCCGACTTCCATTCTGCCATTCCCCTGTGTTTTAGCCTTTTCCCGGTTAAAAATTTCTTTGATCATCCAATGGGACCTGCCAATGCTGATCAGGAAATCCTTGCCCCAAAAGAATTTTATTTCCCGGATCTCGATGAATTGTTGGGTAACACTGAATGCAGGAAAGTGGAGAATAACAAAATGATAATCGTCATAAATATCAATTTTAGGCCGTAAATTGACTTCCGACCGGCAATCTTCCAGGTCGAGGGGATGAAAATGATAATGTTCCCCAAGTACCTGAAGTTCCTCCTCGGTAGGTTTCACAATGTGTGACCAGCGCAGGGTACCGAATTTGATAGTTTCAATCATACTTTGCTTTTTTCCATCTGAAAGTATTGATCATGTGATCGATATCACCCTTTAAAAAATCGATTACCGGAGCCAGGGAATCGTTATTGGGAACCAGATTGAAATAAAGGGCCCCGCGTACAAATTCCGAGATGCTGTCGGTTAAATAAAACTGGTAAGAGGAAGCAGCATCAGAGCCCTTGATTTCGTAAACCAACCCGTAAACCCGGCGCCCGGGGTCATCGTATTCCTTTTGAGTGATGGAATTCGCTTTTGGTATATGTTTATTAACCAATGTCCTGGCATCTTCAAGATAGTTGGCAAGATTATTATGGATAACTTTATAACTCACATGAAGCGTGGCATGGAACCTGCTATAATAGATATTGATCCAGTATGGCTCTGCCATTTTACTGCTGTCATAAACAATCGAAGCATATTTTGGATATTCAAAGGTATAAGGCGCGGTCGTGTCAAAGACCCGGTATTCCCTCTGTGGTAAATCAATACGAAAATAGCCCCTGGGTTTGGGAGTATAATCAGCGCCACACGAACTGACTAAAAAAGCAATGACAATCAAACCAAAATAAAAAAACTTCATAATCTCTTATAAAATGGAGTGAGGCGGCAAACTTTTAAGATTTGGCCACCTCACTTCATTTATCAAAAGGGTAAATCATCTTCGGGCGTACTCACTATCGGGGCATCCTCTTTTGCGATTTCATTGACAGGGGAAATGGGACCGCCCTCATCGCGCCGGGGGCCGCCACCCAACATTTGCATGGAATCGCCTAAGATTTCATAAATGAATTTTTTCTGCCCTTCTTTGTCTTCATATTCCCGTCTGCGAATACGGCCTTCGACATAAATCGTATTACCCTTTTTAAGAAACCGTTCTGCCACATCGGCCAGTCCCCGCCACATGACAATATTGTGCCATTCGGTATGCTGGGCTTTTTCGCCGTCTTTACCCTTATACGATTCAGTCGTTGCCAGGGTAAAGGCTGCTTTTTTTACTCCGTTTTCGAAATTTTGAACCTCCGGGTCCTTCCCCAGATTCCCGATCAAAATCACTTTGTTAACTCCGGTTGCCATCTTTGTTGAATTTAAATGTTAAAACTCCGTGAACAAAAATACAATATTTAATGCTTAATCGGAGTCATGGGGCAAAGGTAATACGCGGAAGAGAACTTTTTTCAGGTATGAAGTAATAATCGTCTATATTTTTATCAAGGGCAAAAGTAAAAGGGTTACCGACAATCCGATCAGAATGGCTACCGTTCCCCAGCCAATGAAATTCTGGATGGGCCTGTTGACGTATTTTCCCATGATCTTTTTATTGTTGACAAGCAGGATCATACAAACTAATACAACCGGTAAGAGCATACCATTGATGATCTGCGACCATATAGTAATGGTTATCAATGGAGCGTTGGGGATCAGGATAATAATCGCTCCCAATACCATAATCCCGGTGTAAAGGAAATAGAACTCCCTGGCCTCATTCCATTTTTTATCAATCCCGGCCTCGAAACCAAACGCTTCACACACGTAAAATGCAGTTGCCAGTGGGAGAATGGTTGCAGAAAAAACAGAAGCAATAAAAAGGCCAAACGCAAAAACGTGCGCCGACAACGCACCAGCCAAAGGTTCCAGCGCCATTGCGGCATCCTTTGCTTCATTGATCCTGATCCCTTTGACATGAAGGGTGGAGGCACAGGCCACGATGATAAAAAAGGCCACGACAACCGTCGCGATGCAACCCACTATGATATCAAGCAGGGTATATTTATACTGTCCCATTTTGAGCCCTTTTTCAATCACCGATGACTGCATGTAAAACTGCATCCAGGGGGCAATAGTAGTCCCGATAATACCGATGACGACTGCCAGCGATTTCTCGTCAAAATCCATTTTGGGTTTTACAATAGATTGCCCGATCGCTTTCCAGTCGGGATTACCCATAAGGGCTGAAACAACATACATCAGTAAGGAAACGCTGAATATTAAAAAAATGCGTTCGGTTATTACATAATTCCCTTTCACCACAAGGTACCAAACCATGAAAGCAACAATAGGGACAGAAATATATTTGCTTATGCTAAAAACCTTCATGCTTCCGGCCACACCAGCAAATTCAGTTGTAGTGTTCCCAATATCAGCCAATAAAAGTCCGATGAAAATGAAAAAAGTGACTTTTACCCCAGCGTTTTCCCGGATAAGATCGGCAAGGCCTTTGCCTGTAACGATTCCCATCCGGGCATTCATCTCCTGAATAATCACCAGAACAATGAACGAGGGGATCAAAGTCCAGAGTAATTTATACCCGTAAATGGCGCCTGCCACAGAGTATGTCGTAATCCCACCGGCATCATTATCAACACTGCCAGTGATGATCCCAGGCCCCAGAATGGCAAGGAAAAGCGCAATGTTTTTCCAGATTGTTTTTCGCCGGGACACAAAAGCCATGTAAAATCCCCCCAGATCTATTTCGTTTTTCTACGGCTCAGAAGGTCATCAACAATATCCTCCATCACAACAACCCCTTCGACATGCTTTTCCTTATTGATTACAGGAATAGCAGGCAGATGATATTTTGAGATCAATTCGGCCAAAGTATCTACTTTATCGTCATCAAACACGGTTACCGGATTCTTATTCATGATCTCTTTGAGCAATTTTGTAGGCTCTGCTATCACAATCTCTCCCAGGGAAATGGAAGAAAGGAAATGGTCATTTTTATCAGTGACAAGAATAGTAGAAATCTGTTCCGGATCGGGTTTCAATTTTCGTATTTCTTCAAGTATCTCAGCCACGGAAAGCCGTTCATTGAATGTAAGAAAATCGGTGGTCATCAGTGACCCCACGTATTTATCAGGATATTCAAGCAACTCCCTGACTTCTTCCGAAGATTCTTTTTCCATTTCCTCCAACAATTCTTCGGCTTTGTCATCGTTCAGGGCATCGAGCAAGTCAGCAACTTCATCGGCCGGCATTTTTTCAAGAACATCCGCGACCTTCTCAATGGGCAAACTTTCAACAATGTGTATCTGGGCATGGGGTTCCAGCTCTTCAAGGACATCGGCCGCCGTTTCTTCGTCTAAAGAAGCAAAAACGACCGTCCGCGACGCCTTGTCCAGATCTTCAATAATATCGGCCAGATCGGATGGGTGGAGGGTATTCAGTTTGGAAGAAGATTTTGACAATTTAATACTGGCATTGGCAAAATCAACTGCTTCAATATCATCCCATAAAATGAATTTTCCGGGAATGGAAAAATGGATCGTGTCCAGAATAGCCTGGATGGGCTTTTCGATCCCGATCCGGCGGAGGAGACCTTCAAGTCCGACATCTACGGCTATGACATATGTGCCGGACGGGATCATCACCAGGCGGACATCATTGACCCGTACCAGTTTCCTGCCATTGATATCCACAATCTGCTTGTCCAATATGTTTTTAGCAAGCCACAGGCAATTGGAATAAGATTCATCCGATACACTGTGCATCTCCAGACAAACGATCCGGAGCTTTCTTTTAAACTTTTTAATTTCAAAAGAAGAAAAGTCAAGAATGATCGTCTGGTTTGCTTTTTTTACTTTAACAGCTACCAACCGTGGTCGTACAGGCTCAGATTCCTGACCCGGCAATGGGGATTGATCAATTAAAAAATCGGTGATCTTGCCTAAAACAATGCCATCGTCAGAAACGAAATTTTTACCTAAGATCTGACTTAAATAGAAGGTAATTTGCGATGTCATTTCAGCCTCCTTCCTGTTTTCCGCGTCAATGAAGGATGCAGAAGCCTGATATAAATCAGGCTAAACACCGGTCAGTGACGGGGTGGTTTATATTGAATCTGTCCCGCAGGTCCGTCGTCCATTATGGATATAAATATTATTGAGCGCCGCAAAAATAATTAAAATAATTAAAAGGCTGGTTTCTACACCAAATTTTGAAGGTATTTTTCAATCAACCTGGGTACGGGAATTTTTGTCAGGTCCCTGACCTGAATACAACCCTCCGGGACGACATTAACTTTACTGACCGATATCCTGAAAAAACGGGCAACGATCACCTGATGGGTAAGGATATGGCGAAACTGACCTGAACATCGGATCAGTGGGCCGGGGTTCATTTTTTCGATCAGGGACCAATCCCGCGTTGCTTTCAGTGACTTCAGGGAAAGTAGTTTGGCCGTTTCAATCAGTGGGAAGTCATATAATCCTTTCCATATATCCTGTGCAACTCTTTTTCTCATGATCCAGGCGTTTTCATTATCAGATGTGATCACGAGATAGTTAAAATACCGGGTACGCTGTCTTACTTTTTTATTTTTAACCGGTAATAGGCCGACTGAATTATGGCTATAAGCAAAGCAGGATTGTTCAAAACAGCATGAATCACACATGGGGATGCCCGGAATGCATGTCCTGGCGCCATATTCCATAATTGCCTGGTTAAACGAACCCGGATGCTGATGGTCTATAAGCCCAGTCGCTATCTCCCGGATAATTTGCTTTGCCTTTGCCGAATTCACAGGCTCCTTCACCCCAAAGTGACGGGAGAAAAACCGGATCACATTACCATCAACAACCGGGAAAGGGAGATGAAATGCAATAGAAGCAATGGCAGCAGCGGTATAATCGCCAATCCCGGGTAAGCCGCGGATTGCCTCATAGGAACCGGGGAATTGGCCATTGAAATCGTTCATGATTATCAACGAAGCCTTGTGCATATTTACTGCGCGGGAATAATATCCAAGGCCCTGCCAGATTTTCATAATGTCTTTTTCATCGGCAGTCGCCAGCGATCTGATATCGGGAAAAGCAGTTATAAATCTCTGGTAGTACGGCAATCCCTGATCGATCCTTGTTTGCTGCAAAATAATTTCCGAAACCCAGATCAGGTAAGGGTCACGGATCCTCCTCCAGGGCAAATCCCTCTTGTTATGTTCATACCATTCCAGCATCTGTGAAGTAAAGTCCATTTTTCTCCGATTTTCCGGATGCAAATATACAGTTAAGACGGTTGCTGGATAGCGGATACCGGGTACCGGATATATTTACATCATTCTGAATTCAATACCAGAAGAAAATTTTCATTTATTTCATTGTGGTTCAAAAAATTCATATATTTGCAACCCGTTTCCCGGAAACAAAAGATATTCAGTATTAACAATATATATAACTATTAAATTATCAAAAATGACAAAAGCAGAAATTGTAGCAGAAATTGCTAATAAAACTGGCATTGAGAAAGTAGCCGTCCAGGCCACTGTCGAAGCTTTTATGGACTCGATTAAAAACTCCATGTCCACTGGTCAAAATGTTTACCTGAGAGGATTTGGGAGCTTCATCATTAAAAAAAGAGCTGAAAAAACCGGGAGAAATATTTCGAAAAACACTACCCTTATTATTCCCGCCCACAATATCCCTGCTTTCAAGCCAGCCAAAACATTTGTAAATAAAGTTAAGTCTCACGTAAAAGTGAAATAACACCTTCTAAGCTGAATATATTATGCCAAGTGGTAAGAAAAGAAAGAGACATAAGATGGCAACGCACAAGCGGAAAAAACGCTTGCGCAAGAATAGACACAAGAAGAAATAACCATCCTGCTGCTACAATTCCTTAGGTCATCTCCACCGCTACCGGAAATTCCGATGTAGCTTAAAAAATATGGAAAAACGTGAATAAGGAATTAATCATCAATTCGACTTCTTCCGAAGTTGAAATTGCCTTACTTGAAGACAAACTTCTCGTAGAGTTAAACAAAGAAAAATCCAACAACGAATATTCCGTTGGCGATATTTATTTGGGCAAAATCAAGAAGATCATGCCCGGTTTAAATGCTGCTTTCGTGGATGTTGGTTATGAAAAGGACGCCTTTTTGCATTATCTTGATCTGGGCCCGCAAGTCCAGTCATTGCTGAAATATATGAAAGCGGTCCAAAGTGGTAATGGGGCCAGCGTATCCATCAGTGATTTCGAACTTGAAAGCGATATCCAGAAAACCGGGAAGATCAACCAGGTACTGAAGCCAAATGCCAATATTCTGGTTCAGATTGCCAAAGAACCGATCTCGACAAAGGGGCCAAGGGTCACCTCCGAAATTGCATTCGCGGGGAGATACCTTGTCCTGATGCCTTTTTCCGACAAGATCTCTGTTTCCCAAAAAATCAAGAGCGCCGAGGAAAGAAACCGGTTGAAAAGGCTGCTGACCAGCATTAAACCGAAAAATTGTGGGGTCATCATCCGTACTGTGGCTGAAAACAAACTGGTCGCGGATCTGGATGCGGACCTGAGGGCCTTGTATAAAAGGTGGGAAACCATTACCCTGAAATTAGCGACGGCCAAACCTCCTCAAAAAATCATCGGGGAGATCGACCGTACTTCAGCCATCCTTCGCGATGCCCTCAATGAATCGTTTCACAGTATCGTGGTGAACGACCCGGTTATTTATGAAGATATCCGGAATTACATCCAGAAAATATCCCCCGACAAAGTCAGTATCGTCAAATTACACACCGGAAAAGTCCCAATATTTGAGCAATACGGTATCGACAAACAGATAAAGAACTCATTCGGGAAGATTGTTACGATCAAAAGCGGAACCTATCTCGTTATTGAGCATACCGAAGCGCTTCATGTAATTGACATCAACAGCGGACACCGCGTTAACCAGGACCAGAACCAGGAAACCAATGCCATCGAGGTAAATCTTGAAGCCGCTACTGAAGTGGCAAGGCAACTACGCCTTCGCGATATGGGAGGTATTATCGTGATCGATTTCATAGATATGACCCAGGGATTGAACCGCCGGAGACTCTTTGAGACATTGCGCGATGAGATGAAACGCGACCGGGCCAAACATTCCATCCTTCCTCCCAGCAAATTCGGATTGGTCCAGATCACCCGGCAAAGGGTACGGCCGGAAACGAATGTGCAGATCCTCGAAAAATGCCCTTCCTGTGAAGGGACCGGGGAAATCCGACCCACAATCCTGCTTGTCGATGATATCGAAAATAACCTGGGCTATCTCATCCGCGAACAGAATGAAAAAAACCTTACCCTCCTGGTCCACCCTTATGTTTATGCTTATCTTACCTGTGGTTGGTTTAATTATCGTTGGAAATGGTGGCGTAAATTCGGTCAAAGAGTAAAAATAACAAAGCAAAATTCATCCCATTTCCTCGAATATCACTTCTTCAACAAAACCGGGGACGAGATTAAAATGTAGATGCCGGGGTTGGGATATAGTGTAAAAATCGTAAATCTTAAATTATTATGGCTCTTGTAGTAAGCGGTATCCGCCCCACTGGTAACCTTCATCTCGGAAATTATTTCGGGGCAATCAGGAATTTTGTAAAAATGCAGGAAGAAAATAATTGCTTTTTCTTTATTGCCGACTATCATTCCCTGACAACTCATCCCACTCCGGCCGATCTCCACGGGAACGTTAAAACCGTGTTGGTCGAATTCTTAGCTTGTGGACTGAACCCTGAGAAAGCAACCTTGTATATTCAAAGCGACCTGCCGGAAACTGCCGAGCTCTACCTTTTGCTCAACATGAACGCCTATATTGGCGAGCTCGAACGTTGCACTTCTTTCAAGGAAAAAATCAGAAACCAGCCTCAGAACGTAAATGTCGGTTTGCTCACTTACCCGACGCTGATGGCGGCCGATATCATCATCCATAAAGCGCAACAGGTGCCGGTGGGTAAAGATCAGGAACAACATCTTGAGATGGCCCGTACCTTTGCCAACCGTTTCAACCGGCTCTATAAGGTAAATTTCTTTCCCGAACCGGTTGCTTACAACTTCGGAGAAGAGCTGATAAAAATTCCAGGTTTGGACGGGAGCCCGAAAATGTCGAAATCCGACAATGGATCCAGCGCTATATTTTTGGCCGATAGTCCTGAAATGATCCGCAAGAAGGTAATGAGGGCCGTAACCGATTCAGGCCCGGTTGATCCTGATCAACCCAGATCGCAGGGAGTTGAGAACCTTTTCACCCTATTGGCTTACTTCTCCGGGAATGAAGCGCTTGAACACTTTGAAAGCCTATATCGTTCAGGCTCCATCCGTTATGGCGACCTCAAAAAACAGTTAGCTGAAGATATAATCCGCTTTACCTCTCCGTTCCGGGAAAAAATGGCGGCTTTGGATTCTGATCATGAATACCTTAAAAAAGTAACCAACCTGGGCGCTGAAAAAGCCAGGGAAAGCGCCGGTAAAACCATCCGTGAAATCCGCGATATAATCGGCTTCAAACCCTTCTGAAAATTCACGTGGTTATTAGTCAATTGTTATTCTGCCATTGGAAGGGTAAAGCAAAACCGGCTCCCTTTCCCGGGTTCGCTTTCTACATATATCATTCCATGATTTTTCTCGATCAGTTCCCGGCAAAGGATTAACCCCAATCCTGTTCCTTTTTCCTGCGCGGTGCCGGATGCCCCAATCTTTTCATCGATCCGGAAAAGCTTTGTCAACAAATCAGGTTCAATGCCAACCCCGGTATCCTCCACACAAACTTCAATCATGGATGGTTGATCCGTTGTGGCTGCTATTTTATGGGCCAGAATCTTTACCTGGCCACCTTCAGGCGTGAATTTTATGGCATTGGAAACGACATTCCGGAAAACGGTCCGTACCATATTCTCGTCTGCCATCACTGAGGTATTGAAATTTACCGCGGTATAAACCTTGATCTGCTTCTTTTCAGCCTGTTCCCGTAAAAAAATCACTACATCGTTGGCAAGGAGGCTTAAATCAATTCGGGCGGGTTGAAAATGAATTATACCTGTCTGAGTGGAAGCCCACTCCAAAAGATTTTCCAGTAAACGGTAAGTGTTCCTGGCTGAAGAATAGATATTCCGGATGAAATTCTGACGTTCTTCCTCCGAATAATTATCCCATTCAGTAGTAAGAATATCAGAAAATCCCATGATTGCATTGAAAGGGCCTTTCAGATCATGGGCAATGATGGAAAAAAATTTGTCTTTCGTATTATTTAACTCCCTGAGTTCTTCCGTGTATCTGACCATTTTATCCTGTGACGATTTTCGTTCTTCTTCCACTCCTATAACAGAAGCGATCAGGAACATCAAATACCGGTCAGCAGCATCAGGGATATAATCATTGTGAAAAAAAGCAGAAAGTACGCCAATTGGGCCACTTCCTGCATGGACCATTTTTCCCGCGTACGTCATGATCCTGTTCAACGAAACAATAGGGTCGGTTTGGCAATAGGAGGTTTTCTGTAAATCCCTTACCAGATAGATATCCTGATTGTCATTGCTAAAAGTATCAAAACAAAGGTATCCTTTTGAATAGGAGGCTGTTTTAAATTCATCCGGGATGTTCCATGTACCGGAAGAATGCATCAGGTCGCGGCGTTTCCGGGTGTACAATGAACAAACCGCACCCATTATCTCTCCGCAAAGAGTAGTCAGCAAATTAATATTGTAAGATGGATCCGAAGAAAATGACAACATGCATTCACTGAACTTTCTCAGTTGGTCATCCGCTTTTTTCCGCTTGGAAATATTTCTGACCAGGGCCTGCAAATACGCGTTATCACCAATAGTGATAGTATTCAGACTGACTTCGGAATCGAAAAGCGTTCCGTTCAACTTTCTTTGTTTCCATTCAAATTGCTGGGGGTTTCCGTTTAAAGCCGCTTTTATCTTTTCTTTGGCCTTTTGAATGGAATCAGATCCATCCGGCTGAAGCGGCGGCGAAAAATCCCAGGGTGATGTCCCTACAATTTCTTCCTTCAGGCACCCGAAGGTATCCAACGCTTTTGAATTACAATCGAAAACGATGGGGCCGTTCATTAAAAAGATAGAGTCATGGGCGGATTCGAAAAGCAGTTTGTAGCGGTTCTCATTTTGTTCAAGTTCTTTCTGTTCTTTTTTACGTTTCGTAATATCGCGGATGGTAAAGGTAATTCCAACTGTTTTATCATCCTTGTCTGTAAGCAGGGATGAATGAATTTCACTGTAAAATTCCGATCCATCCACTCTCTTTAATACATACTGGCTATCTTCCGGGTCCAGCCCGTCCAATAGTGTACGAAAATTGACCAACGTTTTTTCTTTGTGAACTTCAGCAACCCAGTCAAATATCCGGGTCCCAAGGATATCCCGTTCATCCCCGCCAAAGATTTTTAATGTAACCGGAGAGACGTAAAGTATGGTCCCTTTCAAATCGGTAATGGTAATGACATCGGGAGAAGCCAAAACAAGTTTTCTATATATTTCACCGGATTGGAGTCCCGGAAAAAGGATGAGGGGTGATGATAATTCCCGCGAAATATTTTCTGCAGGTGAATTGAGCTCTTCGTTCATGTTTAAAAATCTTACTTTTGCATATCGTTCCGGATAAATTGGACCAATGGATAAAATTACTAATAATTTTCACACGGGATTATGGATACCCCTTTTAATAAATGATTGATACAGCGCCTGTAAAAGAAACCGTTTTATTGATTGGATTGGCAACCAGGACCCAGAATTTTGAACTAACGAATGAATATCTGGACGAGTTGGCATTTCTTGTCGAAACAGCAGGTGGGATCCCGGTTAAAAGATTTATACAGAAGCTGGACTATGCCGACCCTAAATGCTATGTCGGCAGCGGAAAATTACATGAGATCAGAGAATGGATAACCGGTAATCCAGTCAATATGGCTGTGTTTGACGATGCCCTTTCTCCGGTTCAGATCCGTACTATTGAAAAAGAACTTGCTGTCCGTATCATCGACCGTAATAGTCTCATTCTCGATATTTTTGCGCGGAGGGCGAAAACATCCTATGCAAGGACGCAGGTTGAACTCGCTCAAAACGAGTACCTGCTCCCACGGCTTACGAGGATGTGGACCCACCTTGAAAAACAAAGAGGCGGGATCGGTTTGAGAGGCCCAGGTGAACAGGAAATCGAAACTGACCGGCGGATTTTACGGTACCGGATCTCGTTACTGAAAGAGAAACTGAAGGAGATCGATAAACAAAAATCCACCCAAAGGAAACATCGTCGCGATATGATCCGGGTCGCCCTGGTGGGCTACACCAATGTGGGCAAATCCACTATTATGAACCTGTTATCAAAGACGGACCTCTTTGCTGAGAATAAACTTTTTGCCACGCTTGAAACCACCGTCCGTAAAGTAGTCATTGACAATCAACCATTCCTTCTGTCCGATACCGTTGGTTTCATCCGTAAATTACCTCATTCCCTGATCGAATCCTTTAAATCGACACTCGACGAAGTGCGCGAAGCTGATCTGCTGATCCATGTCGCCGATATCAGCCATCCTGGATTTGAAGAGCAAATCAACGTGGTCAAACAAACACTTGCCGAAATCAATGCCCTGGATAAGCCGGTCATCATGCTGTTCAATAAAATGGATGCTTATCAGTTTACGCCCAAAGAGCCCGATGACCTTACGCCACTTACCAGGGAAAACATTACCCTGGAGGAACTTGAGAAAACCTGGATGGCTAGGGAGAATGTCCCCAGCCTCTTCATTTCAGCTACCCGGAAAATAAATGTTGACCTGTTAAAACAACTCATTCTTCTGGAAGTCAGAAAATTGTATGTATCCCGGTATCCCGGGAACCAGCCACAGAATTAACGATGCATCCATCCTGAATTATCCTGGGGCTGAAAAAATCCGTATTTTTGTTTGTTGATGAACCTTTTCGGATGAAAATAAAGAAATTACATCTCTTACTCTTAGCCATTGCATCGGGAATACTGCTTTCTGCTGCCTGGCCGGCGCGTGGTTTCCCCGGATTCCTGTTTGTTGGATTTGTACCGCTTTTATTTTTAGAGGATACGTTATTTACCAATCGGGAACGGGAGATTAAATTTAGCGCCTTATTATATTCATGGCCGGGATTCATAATATGGAATCTCCTGACAACCTGGTGGATCATAAATTCCACAGGGGTCGGTGCAATCCTTGCCATTATCCTGAATTCTCTTTTCATGTCCATTGTTTTCCAGGCTTTCCACTGGTCGCGAAAAAAATTACAACATCCAATAGCCGGATATGCAGCGCTGATCACTTACTGGACCGCATTTGAATACCTTCATTTGAATTGGGACCTGAACTGGCCTTGGCTCAACCTGGGAAATGGTTTTGCCTCATATTACAAATGGGTACAATGGTACGAATACACCGGAACTTTCGGAGGGACATTATGGATTCTGGTCGGTAATATTTTATTCTTTGAACTCCTGAAAAAATTTACAAGTAAACATTCAAAGGTTAAAGCCGAAGCACAAAAACCTTTTATCCTAAGTTCGAAATTTAATGCCCTCTGTTCATTATGTGTTTTATCCCTGTTATGGGTCTTTCTTCCGATTCTGCTTTCCTTGTGGAGATACACTACTTACAAGGAAGAAAAGCATCCTGTGAACTTTGTCGTTGTTCAGCCAAATTTAGACCCTTATACTGAGCAATATTCCATTGCTCCTTCGGTGGTTGTAGGGCATATCATGCAATTAGCAAGGCCAAAACTGGACAGCGCTACCAATTTTCTGATTACACCCGAGTCGGCCATTCAGGAACAAATGTGGGAAAACGATCTTTCCAGTTTTAACAGTATCCGTTTGTTATATTCAGTCATTAATCAATATCCGGATCTAAATATTTTGGTAGGTGGCTCTACGTTCTATCAGTTTCCCCCCGGTGAACCTTTACCCAGGACCGCCCGGAAATTCACTGATTCCCAGAACCACTATAATGCATACAATGCAGCCATCATGTTGAATGCCCGCGATTCCCTTCAACTTTATCACAAATCAAAACTCACTCCTGGCGTTGAGATCCTGCCATCTTTCTTTGGTTTTAACTGGCTCGAAAAGTTTGCCATTGACCTGGGTGGGACGGTCGGAAGCCTGGGCACCGATTCGGTCCGGAAAGTCTATTCTACTGTCAACACCGTAAAAGTAAGCCCTGCAATTTGCTATGAATCTATTTTTGGGGAATTTTTTGGTCAGTTTGTGAAAAACGGAGCTCAGATCATGATCATTATTACCAATGATGGCTGGTGGGGAAATACCCCTGGTCACCGGCAACATTTTTCATTTGCCCACCTGCGCGCTATTGAGACGCGAAGGGGTATCGCGCGATCGGCCAACACGGGAATTTCCGGTTTCATCGACCAAAGGGGAGATGCCCATGAACAAACCAGATATTGGGAACCGGCCGTTATCAAAGGCACCCTTAACGCCAATCAAAAAATCACATTTTATGTGCAACACGGGGATTATCTGGCTCGTTTGTTTTCATGGCTGGGAGGGGCGCTTTTCCTGGTTTCGTTGATTATTTCGCTTCAGCACAGGTTTAGAAAAATAAAACATGAATAAAAACATAAATCTTTTAATACCGATCATTTTAGCCCTGTTCCTGGCAGGATGCCATCAACCCGCTGGTAAAAACCAGGGGGCCGAAACTTCAATTAGCCAGAAACCACGCGTTGCCGTTCCCGAATTCAGTCCTGATTCGGCCTTTGCCTATGTAAAAGCCCAGTTAGCTTTTGGGCCCCGCGTCCCCAATACCAAAGCTCACGACAAATGTGCTGCCTGGCTGAATGAAAAATTGACCGCTTATGCGCCTGTCATTATCCTGCAAAAAGGTAAGCTTCCTGCCTTTAACGGTACGATGCTCTCTTTTCAAAATTTCATTGCCAGTTGGAAACCGGAAATGAATAACCGGATATTGCTATGTGCCCATTGGGATTCAAGGCCATGGGCCGATCACGACCCTGATCCTGCAGACAGGAGGAAACCAGTTGATGCAGCAAACGATGGAGCCAGCGGGGTTGCGGTATTACTTGAAACAGCCCGGCAATTATCGATAAAATCACCTTCTGTCGGAGTCGATATTATTTTGTTTGATGTGGAAGATTACGGCCCCCCCCAGGATCAACCAGTTGATGAAAATGCAGATGAACAGTGGGGACTGGGCGCCCAATATTGGTCAAAAAATCCGCATAAACAAGGGTATTCAGCGCGCTATGGCATCTTGCTCGACATGGTAGGCGCAGCTAACGCAACTTTTCTAATGGAGGGGATTTCTTTGCAATATGCCGGTGATATAGTTAAATCAGTATGGGCAACCGCCGGCCGGATCGGATATTCTTCCTTCTTTCTCTATGAACAGGGAGGCTATATTACCGATGATCATGTTCCCATCAACAGGATCAGGAATATTCCGACAATAGATTTAATCCATCTCGATAAAAACAGTCCTACGGGCTTTTACCCGGGCTGGCATACCACCCACGATAACCTCGATGCCATTGATAAAAACACCCTGAAAGCGGTCGGCCAGACTTTATTAACTGTTATTTACGAAGAACAGTAATCCCACATCATCCTTATAACAATTCATTCGCCAGGTTAGCCAACTCCGACCGTTCTCCTTTTTCAAGACGAACGTGGGCATAAATATCATGCTTTTTAACCTTGTCGATCAGTGTGGAAAGTCCGTTTGACTGGGCATCCAGGTAGGGAGTATCGATCTGATAAATATCACCGGTAAAAATGATCTTGGTGTTTTCCCCTGCACGGGTTATAATGGTTTTAATTTCATGCGGCGTCAGGTTCTGGGCCTCATCAACAATGAAGCAAACATTGGAAATACTGCGTCCGCGGATATAAGCAAGTGGGGTTATAACCAATTTTTCATTTTCTAATGCCTCCGTCAGGACTTTGTATTCCCGGTCCTTTTCATTGAACTGGCCCTGGATGAATTTCAGATTATCCCAAAGAGGTTGCATATAGGGGTCAAGTTTCGATTTGATATCTCCCGGTAAATAGCCAATATCTTTATTGCTTAATGGCACAATGGGCCGCGCCAGATAGATCTGCTTGAAATTTCGTTTCTGTTCAAGGGCCCCCGCCAACGCCAACAGGGTTTTCCCGGTTCCGGCAATACCTTGTAAGGTCACCAGCTTTACATCGGGATTCAGTATGGCATGCAAAGCAAAGACTTGTTCCGCGTTCCGGGGAGTGATCTTGTAACAAATTCGCTTCTCTATCTTCTCTATCCGTTCTGTAACAGGATTGAAAAAAGCCAGCACTGAACTTTTTCCGTTCTTAAGGATAAAATAATGATTGGGAATGGGGTTCCGGATGCCAATATCATCGGGCAAACACCACCCTGCTTCATAAATGATATCGATGATGGTCCTGTCTAAACCTTCAACAAGGGTTTTGCCGGAATATAGCCCTTCCACATCCTTGATCTTACCGGTCTCGAAATCCTCCGAGGGAATATTCAGCGATTTGGCTTTTAACCTGAGATTGACATCTTTTGAAACAAGAATCACTTTTTTACCCGGATTTTCGGAAATCATCACCAAAGCAGCATTCAGGATCCGGTGGTCCGGTTTGTTTTCACCAAAAACCCGGATGGCATCCAGCTCGCTTTGTTCGTTCATCACCACCTTGAATTTTCCTCCCTTGGCGCCCCCTAAAGAGATCCATTTTGTGAGCGTGGCTTTATTCGAGAGTTTATCAATGATCCGGATGAACTCACGGGCTTCAAAATTGATGGTATCATTCCCCTTTTTAAAATTATCGAGTTCCTCTAATACCGTTATCGGAATGGCCACATCATTGTCCTCAAAACTGTGGATTGCATTGTGATTATAAAGGATCACGGAGGTGTCCAATACAAAAATTTTCTTTTCTTTGGTTTTCTTTTTGACCATAATACTGGTTTTGATCCTTATCAAATGTAAAGAAGAAAATGACCATTTATCGATTTTCAACGAGAAGATTTAAACAATGGATTGTTAAGTTCGGAGAAGTCTTATCTTTGTGATCCTATGCACGAAAAGAAACTATTTCTCCTCGACGCCATGGCCCTGATATACCGGGCTTATTTCGCATTCAATAAAAATCCCCGTATGAACTCAAAGGGGATGAATACATCCGCGATTTTCGGGTTTGCCAACGTCCTGCTCGACCTGCTGAAAAAAGAAAAGCCTTCCCATATCGGAGTGGCTTTTGATACCATGGCCCCGACAGTCAGGAAGACAGGTTTCGAAGCTTACAAGGCACACCGTCAGGAAACACCGGAAGATATTATCAACGCAATACCTTACATTCATGAATTAATAGAGGGATTTAATATCCCTATCCTTTTTGTGGATGGATATGAGGCCGACGATGTCATTGGAACGCTTGCCAAACAAGCTGAAAAGCAAGATTTTACAACTTTTATGATGACTTCCGACAAGGATTTTGGTCAGCTGGTAAGCGATCATATCTTCATTTATAAACCAGGCAAATTTGGCAGTGATATCGAGATCCTGGGAGTGAATGAAGTTTGCAGCAAGTTCAGCATTAAACGACCTGAACAGGTAATCGACCTGCTGGGCCTCTGGGGAGATGCCTCTGATAATATTCCCGGCATCCCCGGCGTTGGGGAAGTGACTGCCAAAAAATTATTGGCCGAATATGATACCGTTGAAAATCTGATCGCCAATGCTTCTTCTATCAGCAATGATAATCTCCGGCAAAAAGTGCTCAACTTTAAGGATCAGGCGCTGATGTCAAAACAACTGGCTACCATCATCCTTGATGTGCCGATCCCCTTCGAGGAAGAAAAACTCAGGATGGACGCCCCGGATGGGCCCCGGTTAAAAAAACTCTTTGCCGAACTTGAATTCCGTGCCTTCGGCCAACGCGTGTCCACCTGGATTTCAACACTGGAAAATTCAATACCTGATCCGGATCCAGGAATGCAGGATGAATCCATCAACCAGCCATCTGATATCCAACATCCGCCATCCGATATCCAAACTACTCCTCACCGGTACACCCTTGTCGATACAGACGAGAAACGCGCTGATCTGATCAGCGCGTTGATGCGGCAATCTGTTTTTTGCATTGATACTGAAACAACCGGCGTTGATCCCAATAATGCCGAGTTGGTCGGCATCTCTTTTTCCTGGCGACCCCACGAAGCTTATTATGTCCCCATCCCTGAAAATTACCATGCAGCGCTATCTATTGCCCAGGAATTTAAAAATATTCTGGAAAATGAGGCTGTGCTGAAGATAGGACAGAACCTTAAATTTGATATTTCGATTCTGAAATGGTACGAAATCGATGTAAAAGAACCTTTATTTGATACCATGTTGGCTCATTATCTGATCCAGCCGGATATGAGGCATGGAATGGATTTTTTAGCTGAAACCTATCTGAATTATAAGCCGGTCCCCATTGAAACACTGATCGGGAAAAAGGGCCAGGGCCAGTTAAGTATGCGTACCGTTGACCTGGATACCATCAAGGAGTATGCTGCCGAAGATGCCGACGTCACCTTGCAACTGAAACAGCTTTTTGAGCCCATGCTCCGCGAAACGGATACCCGTGTTTTGTTCGACACCATTGAAGTCCCGCTGATACCGGTTTTAGCCTCGATGGAAGCGGAAGGGGTCCGGATTGATCCTGATACCCTGAATGATTTCAGTACAGAACTTGAGAAAGAGATTGTTATCCTTGAGAAAGCCATACACCAGGATGCCGGGACAACCTTTAATATTTCATCGCCAAAACAGTTGGGAGAAATCCTTTACGACCGTCTCCATATTGTTGATAATCCCAAACAGACCCGGACAAAGCAGAACAGTACCAGCGAAAATGTTTTGGTGAAGATGGAAAACAAACATCCCATTATCCATAAAATATTGGAATATCGCTCGCTGACCAAGTTAAAATCAACTTATGTGGACGTTCTCCCCACCTTGATCAACCCGAGGGACGGTCGCGTTCATACTTCTTATAATCAGGCCGTGGCATCGACAGGCCGTTTGAGTTCCAACAATCCAAACCTTCAGAATATTCCCATCAGGACCGAAAAAGGACGGGAGATCAGGAAAGCATTCATCCCCAGAAATGAAAATTATATCCTGCTCTCCGCCGATTATTCTCAGATCGAACTCCGGGTCATTGCCCACCTGAGCCGGGATCCTGGGATGATAGGGGATTTTAAACAGGGCCTTGATATTCATGCGGCGACCGCATCAAGAGTTTACGGGGTCCCATTGGAAAACGTTACGCGTGAAATGCGACGGAGCGCCAAGATGGTCAACTTCGGGATCATCTATGGCATTTCTGCATTTGGATTGGCCGAACGGCTCAATATAGCCCGGAAAGAGGCAGCTGATATTATTAAACAGTATTTTTTGAAATATCCGGGAATTAAAACTTACATGGATAATACCATTGCTTCTGCCCGAAAATCAGGTTATGTGGAAACCATGATGAAACGACGCCGGTACCTTCATGATATTACCTCTGCCAATGCCACTGTCAGAAGTTTTGCCGAACGCAATGCCATCAATGCCCCAATCCAGGGGACTGCTGCTGATATGATTAAAATCGCGATGATCAATATTTTCAAAACGATGAACAAACAGTCAATGAAATCAAGGATGATCCTTCAGGTCCACGATGAACTGGTTTTTGATGTTCATCACAGCGAAATAGAAAAGCTCAGCGCCCTCGTTGATCATGAAATGACGCGGGCCATCCCGCTGGATGTTCCGGTACTGGTGGATATGAAAACCGGGAAAAACTGGCTGGAAGCACACTGACTATTGACTATTGACGATTGACTATTGACGATTGACTATTGACTATGTCTGATTAATTAAAATTAATATTACGCTAAGTATTAAGTAATCAAGTGTTAAGATGAGTTCACATTGAAAACTATTTTTCGGAATAAGCTCAGGTTTTGATCTTTATGTTTTTATAATTTTGAGTAATATCTGTTTATCCGTTTATCTGTTTAATCCGTTTATCTGTTTAATCTTTAAGTGAATGAATTACAACAACGATTCCCGAATTGTAATGACCCTGGATGCCGGCGGTACCAATTTTGTGTTTAACGCGGTACAAGGTGAAGAGGAAATCCTCGAACCGATCGTTTTACCTGCAAAAGGGGATAGCCTGGAAGAGGCGCTTAATATGATCATTGAGGGTTTTAATGTGGTCAAGTCCAAATTGGTCCATCAGGCCACAGATGTTCTTCTTAATCCGGCGCCCCTCACCAAACAACCGGTAGCTATCAGCTTTGCATTTCCCGGGCCCGCGGATTATGAAAACGGGATCATTGGCGATTTACAAAACCTTCCGTTTTTCAGGGGAGGCGTCGCCCTGGGCCCCATGCTCCGCGAAAAATTCGGGATTCCCGTATTTATTAATAACGACGGGGATTTATTTGCTTATGGGGAAGCCATCGCGGGACTTCTTCCGGGGATCAACAAAAAACTGGAAGAAGTAGGTAACCCCAAAAGATACAGGAACCTGTTCGGCGTGACTTTCGGGACTGGTTTCGGAGGAGGTATTGTTACCCGTAACGGGCTCCACATCGGAGATAATTCTTCAGGAGGCGAGATTAACCGTATGCGGAACCGTTCATTTAAAAACTGGGATACAGAAGAAAGTGTCAGCATCCGGGGAATTCAACGCGAATTTTCAAAACATACCGGAACAGACATTTCTGCCTGTCCCGAACCCAAAGAGATCTTCGAAATCGGGATCGGAAAAAGAAAAGGCAGACAACAGGCAGCCATCAGGGCTTTTGAAGCCTTTGCACGGGATGCCGCCGATGCTATTGCTAATGCCATCACGCTAATTGACGGACTGGTCGTGATTGGCGGGGGACTATCCGGCGCATGGCCTTTGTTCCTCCCGAAACTGGTCGGGGAAATGAACCACCCTTTTGATACGATGTCGGGAAAACCTCTCGAACGAATTGAAACCGTTGCTTTCAACCTTGAAGATCCAACTGATTATGGGAAGTTTCTCACATCCACATCCAAAGTAATCCCGGTCCCATTTTCGGAAAACATGGTCAACTTTGATCCTGAAAAGAAAATCGGGGTTGGCATTTCCCGGTTAGGTACCTCCAGGGCAGTTTCAATTGGGGCTTATGCCTTTGCTTTGAATATGTTACAATCGGGAGGCTGATCCGTCTTTTTAGTGACCTGGATTTTGTTGTAACCCGGTGGCTTATGAAAAAAGCTGTCAGGAACATTATCGTCCTTGACAGCTTGTCCTTTAAAGTTAATCGTTGTTAGCGGGTTACGGCAACTTTATGAGTATTGGAGTGGCCATTGACGGTGACTTCCACAAAATAGAATCCCTGTCGGAGACCACTGAGATCCAGTTGGATCTTGTTCATCCCGATCTGTGATTGTACAGGGTCCAGTGTACGAAAACAATTGCCTGGAAGATCATATATCCTTATATTGGGAATGCCCGGTTTATCAAGGGTATATTGCAAAGTAGCTTTATCCGATGCGGGATTCGGAAAAATACGGAGCCGGAGATCATTGTTCAACTCACTCGTACCCACCCAGATAACATCTTCAGTAGCATTAAGGATCACTCCCCCGGTATGATCCATGATCAGTCCGATAAAATGAAGTTTATCGAATTTCCATGTTTCAGGAATGGTATATTCATAATGGTATGATTGGGTAGATCCGGCGGTGATGGGCTCGGTAATACTTCCCACTGTACCGTAAGGACTATCAAGAATGGCCCTACCCACATGGTCGTAATGCATGCTGGCTGCAGGGATGGGGTTGGGTTTGGTTTCAAATCCACACATCTCGCCTTGACCACCTCCTGCATAATAGTTGGACTGTGCCCAATCAGAACCGGTTCCATAAAGGCTGTCTTCGCTGATCACGGCGCAAAACCTGAGTTCATTGAAGATATCGATCACAAATTGAGATTGTACATCAAATGATACGATCCGGGTATCGGGGTCCCAGGCAAAATTAACGATCTCCACAGTTGCCGGTGAGATCGCTTCCATCTGTTCAAGGTATCCTTGTTCAAAATCCTGCGGATCCCACATTTTCACCCGGTCAATGGTACCGCTGGGATACCCGGGGAAATCAGGGATGATATTGGGGATCTCATCATCCCACTCAGTAACCACCATGGGGTCTCCATTATGAACCGCTACTCCAATCCAGGTATCCGGATAAGTTTCAGTCATATAATCCATAAAACAGATACCACGGACACACCAACCGCACCATGTACCCGTCGCCTCTTCACAGAAAACTTTTTTGTCCGGGAGCCAGGGTACAACTCCAATGTGAGTTGAGAGTGTATCGTTGGCCGGATCGTCATCTATCCCCCCGTTGACATTTTGCACTTTAACATCCACTTTATAACTTCCCGGATTTGAAAAGACCAGTGGCTCGGAATGCGTGAAATCATAAGATACACCAAGGCCAAGGTTAAGCCCCGCGTATGAAGAAATTATTTGCTGACCGCCATCGATTGAATAGCCAATATCGAATGAATGGATGACAGTGGTCCCCATGTTTTTTACTTTTCCGGTTAGGGAAGCCGAATCGTTGGCTGAAAGATACTGAGGCAATTTGATTTTGGTAAGCGCTGCATCAAGCTCCGGTGGGGTTAACAACGTTATATCATCAACGTACCAGTAATCGAGATTGTAGAAATTGCCATCAAGATAAAAACAAAACTGGAACCCGGAACCTATATCTGAATTTGAGATGGTAAGCACTTTCGTCTGAGGCCCGATATTCGAGGTAGGCGTAATTTCCCATACGGAAGTCCAATCCCCTGTTCCGGTCCTTGTAGCAACTCCAAGCTTCGGAGCAGGATTCGAATACCAGTCGTACATGTGGTTAAACATTAAGGTGACCGTTGTCATACCGGTAAGGTTGACAACCGGCGAGATAAGGCGCGTAACCGATACGCCATTGGTGTACGTGAACTTTCCTTCAGGAGCAGCGCCACCGGCAATACTACTGGCAGCACAGGACCATTGATTTGGTAAATTCTGAATGGTCCATCCGGAAGGGGGCATCTGCCCTGCGCTGAAATCCTCCAGCAGGTATGTTTGTCCGGAGACAAATCCTGCCAGAAAAAACAAGCAAATAATGGTGTAAATTTTTTTCATTATGAATTGGTTTTGGTTGGTAAATAGTTATTAAAATTGATCCAAGCAAAATTAAGAATTGATACATTACCCGCAAATATTTGGTCAACTTTATAATTTGATTTCACATACTTTTATAATTTTACAAGATTGTTTTTCACTTATTATTCATATACGTTTAATTCAATTTTATGAAAACAAAATCTCTGCTTTTTGTGCTTTTCTTTTTAAGTACCCTGTCCTTTGGACAAACCTTCCTCTGGGAGTCATTCGATGCAGGGCAGATGCCGCCGGAAGGTTGGTCTATTGATGGGATCCCGGCCCAGTGGTCAACAAGTAATTCCAATAATGCAGGAGGAAATGCCCCGGAAGCAAAATTCACCTATATTCAACAAAACACCACGACACAGTTGATATCCCCTATGATGGACCTGACCGGGTTAACTTCAGTTAAACTTTCTTTCAAGTATTATTACGACTGGTATTCGAATCCCGCCCCTAAACTTGGAGTTGCTACCCGTTCACACAATGGAACCTGGACCTCTGTTTGGGAAAAAACACCAACCGGAAACGTGGGCCCTCTCCAAATCGACGTTCAGATTACAAATACCGATGTCGGCCAATCGGAATTCCAGATCTGTTTCTACCTGATTGGGAATATGTATAACCTTGATTATGTTTACATTGATAATATCCTTCTCTTTAATCCGTTGAGCAATGACGCCGGTTTGGTTTCCTTGAGCGAAACCCCTGTTTACTTTGCTTCTCCTTTACAAATAAAAGGAACTATCATGAACTTCGGAACTACCCCAATCACAAATGTCGAAATTCAGTATAAGGTGGATGATGGGCCGGTAAACACAACATCCATTACGGGATTATCACTGGTAACCCAGCAATCCTATACTTTTACCTGTGACCAGTTATTCGAAGGTATTCTTGGCCCCCATGAACTTACTGTATGGATTAGCAAAGTCAACGGAAGTCCTGATGATAACCATTCCAATGACACACTTACTAAAACAATTATCAAAGTATGCTACAACATGGCGCGAAGACCACTTTTCGAAGAATTTACGAGTTCCACCTGCAGCCCATGTGCATCCTTCAATTCCGGTTTTGTTCCATGGTGCACCAGCCATGAAAACGAAATCACCCTGGTAAAATACCAGATGAATTGGCCTTCTCCCGGTGATCCATATTATACGGCAGAAGGTGGTGTAAGAAAAGATTTCTATGGAGTTGGATTTGTTCCGGATCTCTATACCAATGGCGAAGCCACTGCTACTTCATTATCTGACGTTCAGCAAGCATATAACCAAGCCATACTCCTCCCCGGACTGGTGAAGATCAAAAGCAGTCATTCCCTTAATGGGACCGTGATGACAATCAATGCTACGATTCTTCCTTTTGCCAATTTCAACAATCTGACAATATATATTGTCGTAATGGAAAAGATCACACATAATAACCATATGAGCAACGGTGAAACGAGCTTCCATCATGTAATGATGAAAATGGTACCGGATGCCTATGGCACAACGACAAATCTGACTGACCGCATTCCTTTTACGATCAATGAAACCGTCGATCTGGCCGGGACGCACATCGAGGAATTTACCGACCTGATCGTGGGCGTTTTTGTTCAGGGTGGTTCCTCCAAGGAGGTTTATCAATCCAATTATTCGGAAGAAAATGCGGTTTTTAGCGACGAAGCACGTCTGTCTGAAGTGACCGTGGACGGCGCTCCTTTAACCGGTTTTAACCCCGATACTTTTGGCTACGATGTCGTTCTGCCAAGCGGTACCAGCGTGATCCCTCAAATTGAAGGATTGCCGATCGATCCCGATGCAATGATGATCATGGTACCTGCCGCTACACTTCCCGGAACAACAACCATCGATGTTTTTGCCGAAAATCTGACTTCGCATAATACTTATACCCTGGACTTCCAGTTCCCGGTTGGGCAGAATGAACCAATCGCTGAAACGATCCGGGTGTATCCAAACCCGACAACCGGAAATTTGTATGTTTTTGGAACGTCCAACGCCCGCGTTACAATTTTTAACAGCTTGGGGGCAACGGTAAATTCCATCGACAATTTTACTTCAACCATGCTGGATTTATCAAACCTTGCAAAAGGGATCTACCTGATAAAGATTGAAAAATCAGATAAAGGAGTTATTCAGAAAAAAATCATCATCTTGTAACAGAAGCATTATCTGTCACATACATTATTAAAAATCCCATTTTTGTTACGTCACAAAGAAAATCAATTCAAATAAAAGTAGCCCCAAAGAACAAATACCTGCATTTATGCCTGCTTACCGGTATTTTACTGGTGAGCGGTATTTGTTATTATCCGGTAGTTAACAATGGATTTACCAACTGGGACGATCCGGGATATATTACCGAAAACCAGACTCTAAAAGACTTGCAATCCGATAACCTGCAAAAAATCTTTACAGGGTTTTTCATGGGAAATTACCATCCCCTCACCATGTTTTCCCTGGCTGTTGATTACAACTTCGTTCAATCAGACCCGGGGTGGTATCATTGGGTAAACCTGCTCTTCCACCTGATGAATACCCTTCTGACATTTTTTTTTATCTACAATTTAACCGATAAAAACAGCGTCATTGCGGCAATTTGCGCACTCCTTTTTGGAATCCATCCCATGCATGTTGAATCGGTTGCCTGGATTTCTGCCCGAAAGGATGTTCTCTATTCGTTCTTTTTTCTTCTTGCATTGATCGCCTGGCTGAAATATCTTAGCAGTAAATCCCGCTCCGTACTTTTTTATACCCTTAGCCTCGTCCTTTTTATACTTTCGGTTTTATGCAAACCGGCAGCAGTAATCTTCCCTGTAATCATCCTGCTAATTGGTTTTTATAAAAAAAGACCATTTAAAAGTTCATCTTTATTTGAGGCCATTCCGTTTTTTATCATCTCTGTTTTTTTTGGACTTATAGCGGTAAAGGCCCAATCCCAGACATCCATAACTGAATGGGACGCCATCGGCATCTTTTACAGGATCATGTTTGCTTCCTATGGATTATTGGCCTATCTGGTTAAATTTCTTTTCCCTTTCCATCTTTCCGCCTTTTATCCCTATCCAACCCGCTTCCCTATTACCGAAACCCTGCCACTGATCTATTATCTGGCGCCATTTATCATCGCTGGATTATTTATTCTGGTGTTTATCTCACTTAAACATTCCCGCGATTATATCTTTGGGTTCCTTTTTTTCTTTTTTAATGTTGCTTTGGTCCTTCAGTTTATCTCAGTAGGGGCCTCTATGATGGCCGATCGCTATACCTACCTTCCTTACCTGGGCCTTTCTTTCATTGTGGGGGCGCTATCCGACCGGGTTTTCAACCGCTCCCTTTCCAGCTCCAAACCATTAAAATTTATCGCGCTCTCTATGCTGATTGGCTATGGACTTATGCTTTCAATACTTACCCGACAGCGAATACGGGTATGGGAAAACAGCAATATGCTTTGGAGCGATGTCATCAGTAAATACCCTGGTCAGGTGGCAACCGCCTATAAAAACCGCGGAAACTATCTGGTAAGGGATGAAAAGGAATATGAAAAAGGTCTGCAGGATTACAATGCATTTATTGCCATTGAACCCAAGAATGCAACGATTTTCAACAACCGTGGAAATCTCTATTTTCTGATGGGCCAGTTTGACCTCTCACTGAAGGATTACAATGTATCCCTTTCTATTGATTCCAATTACTATGATGGCTTAGTTAACCGGAGCCTTCTTCTTATGAAGATGAACAAATTCGACCTGGCGTTGCGCGATATAAATCAAGCCATATTACAAAAACCAGGAATTCCGGCAAACTATAAAACAAGGGCATGGTGCTATCTGCAATCAGGAAATTATAAAGCAGCCATCAAGGATTATGATAAAATTATCGTTTGGGGACCTCCTGACGCATCTTCATATTTATACAGGGGGATAGCTCAATTTAACTCCAAACGGCTCCAGGAATCAATGAATGACTTCTCAGCGGCAATAAAAACAGATCCCGCATTGACCGATGCATGGTTTAACCGTTCACAGGTATATTTCCGTCTGGGCGATTATAAAAATGCCGTGGAAGATGCCCGGAAAGCGCAACAACTTGGCGCAAAAATCCCTCCGGAATATATAAGTAGGCTGATGAAACAGGAAAATAAGGTTAAATGAAGCAAAACTCCCATAAAACCTCTTGTAAAAAACCAGCGGCCCCGCCTGTAAAACAGACCGGATGGCTGTTTGGCCTTATTCTTTTTGGATTGGCTTTCATGGTCTATTTTAATACCATTCGCGCTGATTATGTGCTTGACGACGTATTTGTCACACAAGAAAACCATTTCGTCCAGAAGGGGGTTTACGGGATCGGGGATATTTTCACCAACGGCTATTTTAAAGGATATAATAATATCAATAATCAGTTATACCGTCCTTTGGTTTTGGCCAATTTCGCCATTGAAAAAGAAATTTTCGGGAACAATGCCCATGTCAACCATTTTTTTAATGTTTTATTTTATGCTATATCAGCCTGGCTGCTGTTTCTTTTCCTGTCCAGGATATTCCCGGGACAAAAGCCTGTTTTTTCGTTCCTGATAACCGCGCTCTTCATCACGCATCCAATTCATACCGAAGTAGTGGCTAACATTAAAAGCAGGGATGAAATCCTTGCTTTCCTGTTTATGGTATTAACCTTGATTTTTCTGCTGGATTATTTTAAAAAGGGGAATCCTTTTTATCTGGTTTTAAGTGTTTTATTATCTTTCTTTTGTGTTATGACAAAAGAAAGTGGATTGACCATTGTCGCCATTGTTCCCCTGACCATTTACTTTTTTACTCCATCTTCCCTAAAAAAAGGAATCCTGGCAACCATCCCTTTTATCATGGTCGCCCTCCTGTATTTGATGATACGCGATGCCGTCCTGGATCCGTTTTCAGCCCGTGAAGAAACACTTTATATATTGAATAACAGCTTACTGGGAGCAAAGAATACCGCTGATATGTTAGCCACAACCTTTGTCACCCTTGGCATGTACCTGAAATTGTTAGTGGTCCCTTATCCGTTATGTTACGATTACTCCTTTAACCAGATCCCTATCACTACCTGGACGGATTGGAGGGCTATCGGATCACTTTTAATTTATACTACCCTGGGGATATATTGCCTCCTTACACTGAAAAAGAAAAATATTTTCGCATTTTGTATCGCTTTCTTTTTTATCACCTTCTCAGTAAGTTCAAATCTTATTGTTAAAATCGGGGCCACTTTTGGTGAACGGTTTTTATATACTCCCTTGCTGGCTTTTTGTATTGCCATCGTCGTGGTCGTTTATCGGTTATTCAACAAAATTCCGGGTCCTTCACCATATATCGCGAGGGGCGCCTATGTTGTTTTCTTTCTTTTGGTATTTACATATTCCTTTCTTACAATTCGCCGTAATCCGGACTGGAACAACAACTTATCCCTGTTTTTATCCGGCGTAAAAGTCAGTCCGAACAGTGCAAAAACTCAATTCGCCCTGGGTTTGGCATTCTATGAGAAGGGAATGAATGAAAAGGATCCGGTTACCTGCACAAACTCCCTTAAAAAGTCCATTGACCATTATAAAAAAAGTGTGACTATTTATCCGTTATACTCCCATGCCTGGTACAATTTAGGATTATCCTATTATCAGGCCGGTAAAAAAGACAGCGCGATGGCGGCTTTCAAATCAGCTTTGGCTGTTCGGCCTGATTATAAAGAAGCCCTGATGAACCTTTCCAATATTTACAGTGAGCGGGGAGAATGGAAAAACGCTCTCGATACTTTCCTTAAATTACTGGGATTCGATCCTGATGATGCAAAAGTATTAGGGAATATTGGGGTTGCCTACCAAAACCTGAATCAGTTTTCTTCTGCAATAAGTTATTATGAGAAAGCAATCGCTATAGATCCAAATTCTCTTTTCGTTTATAAAAACCTGATCGTTTTATACAAATTTCTGGGAGATCCTTCAAAAGCTTCTTACTATGAAAAAATTGCAGACAAGCTGAAGTAAGAAAAATACTAATAAAAAAACCTGCCGGATCCGGCAGGTTTTTTTTACCATTTTATTTTGAGCAGCTTGCTCTTTACTTATTAATTATAACCTTCTTTACGATTTTGGAATCATCGCCCACCAATTCAACCCAGTAAATTCCATCAGGGGCTGAACTGATATCAATTTGTTCAAGAATTTTTCCATTTATTTCTGTAATATCTTTCACTTCATAAATTTTTGAACCAAGCTGGTTATAAATAACGATAGAGTAGTTCATATTCCTGGCATTGGTAACCGAGATTGTGAACTGGCCTTTGTTTGGTACAGGATAAACATCAAAGGTGGTTTCGTTTGAATGTTCAGGAACGCCTACCACATCGACCCATACCGGTTCTGACATCTCTGAAGGACATCCTTCCAATGTCACCATGACCGAATAATACCCCGTATTATGGGTTACGGTATAGGTTTGGTTTGTGGCCCCTTCGATGATATTACCTTCATAATACCATTGATTTCCTTCAGGGGCGCTGCTGGTAAGGACAAGCAGAACTTTTGTAATAGTCGGTTTCTCGGGAATAGGATTAACGGTCATCACAACTGTATTTGAAGTGGCCGGCGAGCCAATTAAACACGGACTTGCATTGGAAGTCATGACCACGTAAACCTGATCATTATCTTCCAGGGCTACATTCGTATATTGGGCGTTGTTCGTACCAACCGGCGAACCATTCAGATACCATTGATATACCGGGGCGGTTCCTCCATGTACAGGGGTTGCAGTGAAGGTAACTGAGGCGCCCTCACAGATGGCTCCTTCAGGATCGGCTACAATGCTAACGCTGGCAACCAGAATCGGATTAACCGTCATGACTATGCTGTTTGAAGTAGCCGGTGATCCTGATGTACAGGTTTCGCTTGAAATCATTACAACTTTTACCACGTCCGCATTGGCTAAATCAGTAGAAGTGTACTGATAATTATCGGTTCCTACCGGTAGATTATTAACATACCATTGATAGATCGGCGTTGATCCTCCATTGACCGGAGTAGCAGTAAAGGTAACCGTTGTGCCACTGCAGATCGTTCCTGCAGGATCGGCCACTATTGTCACGCTTACCGGTAACAATGGGTTCACTGTAACCACTGCTTCGCCAGCGCCAACCGCTGTACATAAAGCATCGCTTACGCTTAATAAAGTATAGGTTGTGGTAACAGCCGGCGATACTTCAAAGGTGAAAGGAGTTGCAGCTATATTGTCGATGGTTGTTGAAATGGCGCCATCGGAATAGGTTATGCTCCAGGGCGCCGTACCGGTCAGATTAACCGTAAGGGCAACCGGG
>Ga0172381_10000714_pt1 | contig 40533 bp, 37 predicted proteins | sample Leawel6488metaG_FD_119754 | JGI IMG/M metagenome (GOLD analysis project Ga0172381, IMG submission 119754) | Leachate microbial communities from a municipal landfill in Southern Ontario, Canada - Leachate well 64-88 metaG | ecosystem: Engineered > Solid waste > Landfill > Unclassified | place... | reverse complement strand
AAATTATTGAAAGAAACGTTGATATTATCAATACTTCTTTTGCGTGGCACTTCTGGAAATTAATAACGGAAGAAAAATCTGATTACGAAAAAGTTTTTCAAATATCTCACTGCTATTTGAGCGTTATCGCGAATCATTTTAACAGTGCGGCATTTAATGATATTTTTATGTTTATTGAAGAGAATATTGAGAATAAACGTGCTGAATGTTATGACTTGCTTTGGAAGGTGTTAAAAACTGAAAAAATGTGGGTTGAAAGTGTTGCTAAAGAAAAAAATATTGATGGAATAAATTGGTGGCCGTATTATTCTACTGGAGATATTTTAAAGAAGGTAAGGGATTTGCTGGGATATGGCCAATGTCTTGAGGTTGTTGAGTTTTTGGCGGACTATCCGGTAAAATTAAGAGGGAGAAATATCGATAGTTTGGGTTTAGTTTTGCAAAGAATACCATTTGAATATAACAAAGATCAAAGGATTGAAAAAATTTTCGACAAACTGATTGAAATTGATCCGTTATATTTTGATGCAAAAGAAAAGTGGATTAAAGAGTCAAAGATAAAATGATTAAATTTTTATGGAAAACAATTATTGGGACTTTAAAGATTTAATTGTGACAACCAGACAGGAAAAAGAGAAACTTTTGGCGTACGAAATATGGATGTTCCGTGAAACTTGCGCCCAAATTACTGCGAATTGTTCCAGCAATCAATTTGAGATTAATTTATTGCTCGAGTCTTTATCTGTCCATACGCGGTTATTGCTGGATTTTTTCTACAATGATCTTTTTTATAAATTTGGCGGTGGAAAAGATCGGTTGAATAAAAATGACATTATCGCGCAAGATTTTCTTTCCAATAACAGTTGGATCGGTGAACGTCCTAAATTAACGCAAACACTTCGCGATGCAAGGGAAAAAGCTAACAAACAGTTGGCGCATTTAAGCACTTGGAGGATTAAAATTGAGAGCGATGGAAAAAAATCGTGGGAGTGGGCGAAAATACACGAAGATATGGAGAAAGTGATAGCTAAATTTGAAAGTTTGAAGTGACCGTTGTTGCGTTTTATTGGTATGAAATATTTTGATAATAAAAAAATAAAGTTTGGAGTTGTTGTGTTCTTTTTGGTATTGGCGGGAGCTGGGATTTATTTTTTAAAATTCAAATTTGGCCAATTGTCATTGGGCGGCGCTGATAATTTTGTTCCTGTTGCGGTTGATAATCAAAAAAACGAGTCGGTGACGGTGATGGATGAAGTTGCGACCATTATGGAAAGCAAATCGGAACCGGTACAACCTGCTGTTGTGGAACCGGAAAAAATAACATCGGCAGTTTTGGATGCGGAAACCAAAGTTGAAATTAAAACAGATGAGTTAAAACCGGCGGATGAGCTTCCTTCGACGGGAACCGAGCGGTTTGTGGTGGCGCTGGGGGCGGATGGGATTGATCAAGTCGCTAAGGATTTGGCGGCGCAGGGGTTTGTTGCGGATGTTGATGATTTCAAGAAAATATTCGCGCTTGCGGAAGCGGAAGCCGGAGGTTACAAGCTTTCCAAAAAAATGAATGTTGCGCAAATCGCGGCGGTGCTGAAGCAAAAGCCTTATATGGAATGGGTGGTGATTCCTGAAGGATTGCGTAAGGAGGAAGTCGCGGCGATTTTGGGCGGGGCGCTGGGGTGGACGAGGGCGCAGGAGGATAAATGGGCGGCGGTTGATACCCAAACAAAGGCGGATAATGTCGAGGGCGTTTATTTTCCCGATACTTATTTAATCCCGGTCGATGAAGCTTCTTTGGATGTCGCCAAGCGTCTTGTTGCCAAATTCAATGAAAAATTCGCGGTTTATTTGCCGGAATTTTCCGCGCAAAATATCAAATGGACCACGGGATTGACGCTGGCTTCGATCGTGCAGCGCGAAGCGGCGAATGCCGGCCAGATGCCGTTGGTGGCCGGGATTCTTTGGAACCGGCTGGAACAGGGCATGGCGCTGAACGTTGATGCCACGCTGCAATACGCGCGCGGCGATGCGGGCAAGGGCTGGTGGGCGCCGATCAGCGTGCGCGACAAGCAGATCGATTCGCCTTACAACACTTACAAGAACAAAGGTTTGCCGCCGCATCCGATCTGCAATCCGGGCATTGCCGCCATCGAGGCGGTTTTGAAACCCGAGAAAACCGATTGCTTGTATTATCTCCACGATGCCGGCGGCGCGATCCATTGCGCGAAAACTTATGAGGAACACCAGGCGAATATCGAGAAATATTTAAAAACCGCCGATTAGCCAAGGATTAAATTTTTGCGGTGTATTTTTTTTGGAATGATGGTAAAATAAATTAATATTAACAATAAAAATAAAAAAACATATGGCAATGTTGCAGAATATAAATTTTAAGGTTAAGCCGTTATTGAAGACCGTTGGGATCGCGATTCTGGCGGTGATTGTGATTTATATCGCATTTACTTTTATCGGGTCTTTATTCGGATCATTTTCAGTTGGGCCGAAATCAAGCAGTTACTCGAATTATTCCAAAGACTCGGGGTATAGTTCCGGTGTTTCCATGGGTTCGCCGATGATGTCTTCGGACAATATTTTCCCGGCTTTGAATCTTTCGACGAGGAACGCGGATGTTTCCTTGAGCGAAGAATCGTCTTCATATAAAAGCAGCAATGATTCGGCTTCGGGAAGCCAAGCCGAGAAATATGAAGTGGCTGAATATGATGCCACGATCAAAACCCGCCAGCTTGATAGCGCTTGCGCCGCGATCAGCGGCCTTAAGGCGCGCGAGGAAGTAATTTTTGAAAGCGCGCGCGAATATAATTACGGTTGCAATTATACTTTCAAAGTGACCCGGGATAAAACCGATGCGATATTGGATATTATCAAAGGAATGAAACCAAAAGAACTGGTTGGGAATACTTATACGATCCAGGGTCAGGTTAATGATTACACCAAGGAGATCGATATCCTGCAAAAAAAATTGGCTTCGATTGATGAAACGCTCAGTAAAGCAATTGTGGCTTATGATGAAGTAGCGCAGGCGGCGTCCGGCGCCAAGGATATTGCCAGCATGGCCGAGGTGATCGACAGCAAGATAAACACCATTGAGCGGTTAGCCACGGAGCGGATCAATATTAATGCCCGGCTTGACTTGATCCAGAGCGATAAATCGCAGCAGCTGGACCGTTTGGATTACACGTTTTTTTCTGTGGATATTGTCAAAGACAGCGTTATCGAATGGCAGAATTTGAAGGATTCCTGGGGCTACGCGATCAAGGAATCGTCCGCGCAGGTGAACCAAGCCATCCAGAACATTAGCGTCAATCTCATCGGGTTCCTTTTTAACCTGCTTCAATATATTATTTACGCGCTGATTTTGCTGCTGGTGGCCAAATACGGGTGGCGGCTGACCAAAAGCATCTGGAAGAACTGACTTGAGTTTGTGGGATCCGGTATTGTGTTTTTGGAAATGCTTAATCGCAATTTAATGCGCTTACTGTCAAAATTAAGCCATAGTAACAAACAAAACATATGCAAGAAGAAACCGACAAGTGCCGCGAATGCGGCATGCCATTGGAAAACCAGGAAGATTGCTGTTCCTGCGAGCCGACGCTGTGTTTCCATTGCTGCAAATGCGCCGATGGTTGTGTTTGCGGCTGTAAAAACCGGCTGAAGAAAAGCGACGAGAAAGCGGAATTTTAACAATATTTTAAAAATCTGTAACTCCCCTGAGGTCTTGCCTCAGGGTTACAGATTTTGAGGATTCCTTAGGTAATCCGGGAGTAATCTCCTAAGGGGTGCCCCCTTTGGTCGATCTGCAGGGTCAACGCCCTGCAGTATCGAAACACATTTGAAAAATATAATTTTTAATGTTAACTGTGGTATTTGACAGTTAACGAAGAGTGGCGGTGGGTCTTTTGTTCCGCGCCGCGGGATAAGCACGCACTTCTTTTCAATCAAAAAGCCATCCGATGGGGCGGCTTTTTGGGTTTGGCGCGCAAGGGTTGATATTTCGCCAGTTTTGATATAGAATTCCGTATTTGACACAATTTAACACATAAACAAATGAATGTGGAGGTGTTTAGGGGGTGTCAGATGGAATAGGTGAATCGGACAGTTCGTTGACAAGTCAATTTATTAATTCTCAAGAAACGACGGAGAGAATGACTGTCGGCGAACGATTTCGTCAAGCCGAATCTTTAAGAAAGAATACCACATGGAAACGAGAGCAAACTGAAGGGCAACAACAAAATGTCGAGCCGCAATCCGAAAAACAAGCAGCCAAAAGACGAGAAAAGCTCACGGGAGCGAAAGATAAAACAAAAAGTAAACGAAGAGGTTCATCCGTAACCGAAACTACCAAATTGAAGCTTCGGGAAAAAGCAGAGATAGGAAAGGTTCAACAAGGGGAATATCTGAAGTCTCGGCTTTATAGTGTTGAAGCCGCAAGTCAATCGCTTGCTGCCGAAAACCAAGGCTTGTGTGAATTGCTTGAGGACGAGCAAGCGGTTAGCACCGGATTAAAGATTGAGCTTGAACAGTTTGCCGAAAAAGTGCGGCGTCTAAGCGAAGAGCTTGCCAACGCGAAGGAAGCTCAACAGACAATTGAAGACGAGAACAAAGCATTGCTAGCATCTGTGGCGCCTTTAATTAGCGAAAAGACCAGCCTTCTGTCTAGGATTGATAAGCTGGTTGCGGATGCGATGATGGCAGAGGAAAGGAATCTTCTTAAAATCGAAGAAGCGCGTCAGTTGGCGGAGGCCGAGAGTAATGGTCTTCGCGAAGAAGCTAAAAGAGAAAAGGAGGCCAAAGAGGAAATTTGGACCAGGTTTAAGCGGCTCGAGGATGAAGTTAAAGTTATTAGAAGTGAAAAAGCCAACCTTCAATCCGAAATCGAGCGGTTGACTGCGGAAGCTAAGGAGGTGAAACGAAAGTTTATTGATGAACAAGCGCATCAGAATTTTCCAATGCCGGCTGATGAAGGGACACCGATAACAGGTAATGAAAGGAATCAAGTAGAAGTGGCAAGAAGCAGACAGATAATTGCCGAATTTGAGGCGGCATTAAAATTAAAGTTGGTCGTTCGAATTCGGATTTGTTCAGTTAGAAAACCAATATATTTTCCCGTCAATAACTTTGTGCAACTTTTTGCCGGATCTCTTGACTCGTTAGCCAGAATAAATGCGGTTGAAAAGAGAGTGGTGTCAATTCCGCTTGGCGGCAATACCTTGCCGATCGCGTTATCCGGGGAAATCGCGCAACCAAAAAAAGATAAACCATCGCCGGAAAGCCAGAAAAGGGCGATGGAGGAGGTCCTTGGTAAAAAGAAAGATGCGGCACGATCGTCGACAGCAAAACCGGTTTCAAAGACGCAAATCCCATCGGAAAATCATGCTTCATCGCAGAAGATTTTCTGGAAGAGCACAGAGGAAATATGCGAACCGTCATACCTGGCGGTGTACTGGCAAGATGGAGGTTGGATAGAAAAGAGCCAAAATTCAATATTCGAAATGATTGGCGGGGAATGTTTTGGGTATTGCGTGATTGATAAATTTCCAAATAGACTTTTTGTAAGAGTTAAGGGAACTATTGATCAGGCAAAAAAAATATCCAAAGACTCTCCAATCAGTGCAACATTCTATAGTTCTGTTGCCCAAATGAATGAGGGATTTGGGTATTCCGAAAGAGTGCTGCAAATTTTATCAGGCATTTGACTCGAGGATCGCACAATGCGAACCCCGAGACCTTTTTTTATAAATCCGCGAAGAAAGTGTTAATTCAGGTAGCGTTCGGGCGGAGAAAATTTCCAAGCGGTATTTTTTTTTATTTGAATTGGTATAATGAATAAATATCAATTATTAATTTTAAATTATGGAATCCGGAGAAAAAGAGTTCGATTATGCGACGATCGGCGCGCAAGAGGCGTTAAAGAAAATGAGGTCGGTTATGGACGGATTGTCGCCGTCTGAAGCCGCGCGCCGATTGGCGGTTTACGGGAGAAACGAGGCCGCGCCCGCGCGGGAAGCGCATATTATTTTGGAATTTTTGTCATATTTCAAAAATCCATTCATCGTTATTTTGCTTATCGCGGCCGCGATATCCGCATTCATGGGTGAGATTGCCAGCGCTTCGATCGTGACGCTGATGGCTTTGCTCAGCGTGACCTTGGATTTTTTTGAGGAATACAGCGCGGGCAAGGCGGCGAAAAAGCTCAAGGAAAAGGTGAAAAACACGGCGTGCGTGATTCGCAGCGGCAAGCAGAAGGAAACCAGCATCGCGCTGATCGTGCCCGGCGACATAATTTTTTTGAATGCGGGGGATATGATCCCGGCCGACGCCCGGATCATCAAATCCGATGATCTTTCCGTTGACCAGTCGGCGCTGACCGGGGAATCGTATCCTTGCGAGAAGGACGATGGCGGCGGCGCGGGCGGCCCGGCGGAGCGGCGGATGCTTTTCATGGGTACCAGCGTGATCAGCGGGGAGGCGACCGCGGTGGTGGTGCGCACCGGCAGCGCCACCGAGTTCGGGAAGGTGGCGGCGAGCCTTGCCAAGCCCGACCCGAAAAGCGAATTTGAGATCGGCACGGCCAAATTCGGGATTTTCATTGCCAAGATCGTGCTGTATCTGGTTTTATTTATTTTCTTTTTCAATGTCTTGCGCCATTTGGGGAGCGGGGATCAGTTCCAATACCGGCTGGTCCAATCGTTTTTGTTTTCGGTGGCGATCGCGGTGGGGGTTACGCCCGAGCTTTTGCCGATGATCGTTTCGGTGACCATGGCGCGCGGATCGATCCGGATGTCGAAAAAAGGCGTCATCGTGAAAAAATTGAGCGCGATTCCGAGTTTTGGCAGTATGGATGTTTTGTGCACCGATAAGACCGGGACGCTCACCGAGAACAAGATCAAACTGGTGACTTATGTGAATATCGAGGGCAAGGTTGCCGATGAAGTTTTGGCGGCCGCTTATATCAACAGCCGTTTTGAATCCGGCATCGAAAACCCGCTGGACCAGGCACTTCTCGATTTTAAGAAGATTCCGGTGGTTGGTTTGAAAAAGATCGATGAATTGCCGTTTGATTTTGACCGCCGGATTTTGAGCGTGGTGGTCAGCGAAGGTAAAATCCACAGGATGGTATCCAAAGGCAGTCCGGAGTCGCTTTTGGCAAAATGCGCTTTTGTTCGTCTGCAGGGAAAACTCGTTAAAATCAGCGCTAAGTCGCGCGAAATGGCTTTGGATCGTTATAATACTTTGAGTTCCCAAGGAAACCGAGTTTTGGCAGTGGCGCAAAAAACGATTCGGATGCCCCAAGCGGCTTATGCAAAAAGCGATGAGGCGGGATTGGAACTTTTGGGGTTTGTTTCTTTTCTGGATCCGGCCAAGCCGGGAGTCCGCGAGGTGCTGGCTGGTTTGCATGAAATCGGTATTGAGGTAAAGATCATTACCGGCGATAACGAGTTGGTGACGCAAAAAGTTTGCGATGACGTGGGACTGGCGACCAAAGGCGTCTTGACCGGAAAAGATATCGACCATCTCACTGACCAGGCATTGCGGGTAAAAGCGGACAAGACCACGATTTTTGCGCGCTGTTCGCCGATCCAGAAGAACCGCGTTATTTTGGCGTTGCGCGCCAAGGGCCGGGTGGTGAGCTATTTGGGGGATGGGATCAATGACGCGCCCTCGCTGAAAGCGGCGGATGTGGGCATTTCGGTCAATAACGGGGTGGATGTGGCCAAAGAAGCGGCCGACATCGTGCTGACGCGCAAGGACTTGGTGGCCTTAAAGGAAGGCGTCATTGAAGGCCGCAAGGTTTTCGGCAATACGATGAAATACATCATGATGGGGATGAGCTCGAATTTCGGCAATATGTTTTCCGCTGCGGGCGCGGTGGTGTTTTTGCCGTTCTTGCCGATGCTGCCGATTCAGATATTGCTCAATAATTTTTTATACGACTTTTCCCAGGTAATGATTCCGACCGATAATGTTGATGATGATTGGCTGAAAAAACCGCATCGCTGGAATCTTGATTTCATCAAAAAATTCATGTATTTTTTCGGCCCGGTCAGCTCGTTGTTTGATTTTTTGACTTTTTTTGTGCTGTACTTTTTATTTTCATCATCGGAATCGCTTTTCCAGACCGGATGGTTCATGGAGTCGCTGGCGACCCAGGTTTTAGTGATCCATTTTATCCGGACGCGCAAACTTCCCTTTGTCCAGAGCCGGGCCAGTAAATATCTTTTAGCAAGCACGTTGGTGTGCGTCGCAATCGGCTGGATTATTCCGTTCACGGCTTTAGGATCATTTTTCAAATTCCAGGCGCCGCCATTGGCGATGATGCTGGCGATAACCGCTATAGTTGCCACTTATTTGTTGTTGGTGGAAACGCTAAAAAGATTCTTTTTCCGGCGTTATTTTAAAATGATGTGAAATTAAAGAGATCGTGCTAATGTATTATTAAGATGGTGCGCGCGGTGATTTGATTGTTGCCGCTGTAAATTAATATAAAAATATTATGAAATGTCCAATATGCAGCGTTGATCTGGTGATGTCGGATCGGCAAGGAGTGGAGATCGATTATTGCCCGCAATGCCGCGGCGTGTGGCTCGACCGCGGTGAGTTGGATAAAATCATTGAAAGATCCGCCCCGGCGGCGGTTCCGGCGCAACCGGCAATGCCGGTTCAGCAAATGCCGCCGCAAATGCCGCAACAAGGCTATATGCAGCCGCAGCAGGGCTATAACAACGATTATTATGTTGACAAGCATGGATACAAAAAACATAAAAAAGGGTTGTTGGGTGAAATATTCGATTTCTAAGAAATGGAAAGCCGCCCCGAGCATAGCGAGGGGCGGTTTTTTTGTTGCTTGACGCGGCGCGCTGATTGCGCCAAAATGTATATGTAACTATTTTTTTATGATTGAAATAATTTTCTATTTTCTGGGTTCGATTTTCTTTTTTTTGTGGCTGTTGATTCTGGGTGTAATCCTTATTTTTACGGTAAAAATCATGCGTAAGGCAATGTCGATCGAAATTGAAATAAAAAATACGGTGGCCGAGGCCAAGAGTACTGTTTCGGAAGTAAGAAATAAAGTGGCGACATTTTCCATCAGCATTGCCGGAATTGTGGCGCTTTTGGAGAAATTGATCGATCTGAAAGCCAGAGCCCAAGGCCAAAGCAGTGGCGGTGAAAAACAACCCAAAAAAGAAAAAAAATCCAAAAAATTCGCCGATGAATTCTAAACAAAAAAGCGCTTTACGCGCTTTTTTGTCAAATATTAAAAATTACACCCTTCGAGTGTATTCTCCGGTTTCGGTATTGATTTCCAGGACATCGCCCTGTTCCACGAAAAGCGGGGCTTGGATTGTCGCGCCGGTTTCCAAAACCACGGCTTTGGTGCCCGATTGCGACCGGTTGCCCTTAAGGCCGGGAGCGGCTTCCTTGACTTTGAGCTGGACTTTTATTGGCAGTGTTACGTCAATGACTTCGCCTTCATACATAGATCCGTCAAGGATTGTGTTGGGCGCCAGGAATCTTGCCGCCGGGCCGATTTTTTCTTCAGTCATTTCGAATCGTTTGGATGAGTCTTTGAGGTAGCAAAAAATATATTTTCCCCGGTTGGCGTAAATGAATTTAACCTGGGCTTTCTCGCTTTCGGTTTCCTCAAATGAATCGCCTTTGTGGAACGTGCGGTCAACGATTTTGCCGGTGATCAAGTTTTTGACTTTGGTGCGGATGACCGTGGCGTCCTGCGCCTTGATAATCTGTTGGAATTCCAGCACTTCATGCGGCTGCCCTTCGAGAATGAATTGAACCCCTTTGCGCAAATCAAAATAATTGAGCATAATTTCAACAATTTTCAATTTCTAATTTTCAATTTTCAATAAATGTGTCAATGATTCAATGTATCAAACGAAATACAATTTGAATTTTGTTTGGTTCATTGCAACATTGGAGTTTCATTGAAAATTGGAATTTGAAAATTGAAAATTACTAAACTAAATACGAAGCAATTCTAACCGATTTTTATGATTTAGTCAACGATGCGCCATTCGATTTTTTCCTCTTTGTCGGCATATTCCAGCCATTCGCCGCTTGCGGTGATGACGAACCATTTTTTTTTGTTTTCCGACCAAACCATGGGATCGCTGCGGTAAAACGGTTTTTTAACGATCTCTTTGGGTTTTAATTTATCCAATTCGAGCCATTTTTTAAAAACGGTCTCGATCGTATAATCAAGCTTGCGTGAATTCGCCCAATCGGCAACGATCTTTATCGCGGCTTTGGCGGCCGGGACTGAACCGGCCAGTTCGATGATCTGTTTCGCGGGCTTGGTGTAGCGCGAATAGACGATGTCTTGTTTGCGGGCGTTGCGCTTGAGCTCTTCAAGGCCGACGCCTTTGGTTTCGAAAAAGTAGGTGACGATCTGGCGAATGGCGGTTTCTTCTTTCAATTCTTCCAAATATCTTATTTTCTTTGTTTTCGCCAGTTCGGCCAGTTTTTCGCCGATGCTGGCGCCGATGCCGTTGATTTTTGGGATTTTTTTGCTTTTTCTGTATTCCTTGGCGATATCAATCTCAAAAGCCGCCAATGCCGCGGCGGCTTTGCGGTAGGCGCGGATGCGGAATGGCTTGTCGCCCTTGATTTCCAAAAGATCGGCGATCTCGTTTAATTTTTGGGCGGATTCTTTGTTATCCATTTTTCAAGCTGGCTAATATTTTTTTATAGAAATCGATAGCTTTTTTGACTTCTTCTTTTCCTTTGGGCGTGATTTTATAAATGCGGCGGCGTTTATCTATTTCGCTTTTCACGAATCCGTCGGTTTCTAATCGATAGAAAACCCGATAGGGAGTGATCTTTCCGGGGCGGAAGCCGAAATTTTTTTCAATCAAAGTCGGAATTTCCCAGCCGTAAAGGGATTGTTTGTCCAGAAGCGCAAGGATATAGAGCCAAAGGTTTTGGGTAGTATTTGATTTTTCCAAGCGCTCGATTGGCAGCATATGGTTGACTTGTTATTTTACGGTGGTAAAATAGTTACATAATGTAAAACATACCATAATTCATTCTAACAAAAAATATGGCAGAAATAAACAAAAGAAAAAAGATCCGTTTGGCGATTGCCGGAATCGGGAATTGCTGTTCCAGTCTGGTGCAGGGAATCAGTTATTACAAAAATATTGGCAAGGATGACGAGGTGGTTCCCGGTTTGATGCACAACGTGGTGGGGGATTACGCCATCGGCGATATCGAGATCGCGGCGGCGTTCGACGTTGACAAGCGCAAAGTCGGGAAGGATGTGGCGCAAGCGATTTTCGCGCTTCCGAATTGCACCAAGGTTTTTTGCAAGAATGTTGCCGAAACGGGCGTGAAGGTGCAAATGGGGCCGGTTTTGGACGGAATTGCCGAGCACATGAAAAATTACGAGGAGGACAAAACTTTTTCGGTTGCAAATCTGGATCCCGTTGATGTCGCCCAGGAATTAAAGAAGGCGGAAATCGATGTGTTGGTGAGTTATATGCCAGTGGGATCGCAAAAAGCCGCCGAATATTACGCGCAGGCGGCATTGGACGCGGGATGCGGCTTTGTGAATTGCATGCCGGTGTTCATTGTTTCGGACCCGGTTTGGGGCAACAGATTTAAAGAAAAAAACATTCCTTGCATCGGCGATGATATCAAATCACAGATCGGAGCCACGATCGTCCACCGCACCTTGAGCCATTTGTTTGCCAAGCGGGGAGTGGCGGTTGACCGTTCTTACCAGCTTAATTTCGGAGGTAATACCGATTTTTTGAATATGCTGTCTCGGGACCGGTTGAAATCAAAAAAAATTTCCAAGACCGAAAGCGTGGAATCGCAATTGGGGAAGCGGTTGAGCTATGATAATCTTCATATCGGGCCGTCGGATTGGGTGCCGTTTTTGAAAGACAATAAGGTTTGCTATATCCGCATGGAAGGCCGCAAATTCGGCGATGTGCCGGTGGACGTTGAATTGCGGTTAAGCGTTGAGGATTCGCCCAATTCCGCTGGGGTTGTGATTGATGCCTTGCGCATGGTAAAATTAGCCAAAGACCGGGGGATCGGCGGCTCGCTGTTGAGCCCGTCGGCATTTTTCATGAAACATCCGCCGGTGCAATATACCGACGAACAGGCCTATGAGATGGTGGAGGAATTTGTCACAGGCAAACGGGAACGGTAAATTAAAAATGGTAAAGCTAATCAAATATGCTGGATCAACATCGGGATTGGTTTAAAAAAGTAGAGATAAAAATCGCGAATATATTCGCGATTTTTCCGATCACGCCCAATCAATATACGGCAATATCAATCATTTTTGCCTTGGTTTGCGCGTATCAATTGTTTGTTGGCGGTTATTGGCTGGCACTGGCGTTTTTTGTTTTGGCCGCCGGCATGGATTTTGTGGACGGTGCGGTGGCACGCAAGAAAAATCTTTCATCGCCGAGAGGCGCATATTGGGATACGGTTGCTGACCGCTATGTGGAGGTGATTTTGCTTTTCGGAATGCTATTTGTCGGTTTGCCCGATTTGTATTTGCCCGGTTTTGCCTGGGTATTTCTGGCTTTGTTCGGATCGATCATGACCACATATGCTAAGGCTGCGGCAAAAGAAAAAGGTTTGTTAGATGTAGAATTGAAAGGCGGATTGATGTCTCGCGGAGAACGTTTGATATTTCTGGTTGCGATATTGGTGTTTTTAAATTATTCGAAAATATTCGCGATTCACTTGTTTGTATTGCTTTCAATATTAGTCAATATCACCGCCTTGCAAAGAATTGCGAAAGCATTGAGCGGCAAATAATAGAAATTAATTCCAAAAAAAATAATTTAAACAAAAAAGAGCTACTGCTCTTTTTTGTTTTCCAAAGTGTGCATGGTTCGCTATTTTTCAAGAATTTTGATCGTGCCTTTAAATATATCAGTGCTTGCGTCGTTCCCGGAATCAGAATAATAATCAAGCGATGTTGTTCCTTCGGGCAAAGTTGCAGTTACTTTGACAGTTTGTCCGGAGCTTATTGGTCCGGTTTTGATATTAAGCCTGTCAATAACAAAGGAATGTGTATTCTGTCCTTGATTGGAAATTGATAGGTTCAGCTTGCCATCGGCGCCGGTTTCAAACGTTTTTGTAAGAAATCCATCATCGGTTATTATAATAAACCGGCTTGTTTCAATTTTTTCGTTGGTTGACTCGTTCTCGACCGAGCCGGTATTTTTTGTCACGCTGGATGGTTTGGGTTCTAACACCTCACTCTCTGGAACCGCGATCGGATGTTGCAATGAGATTTCGACTAAATTGATGCGCCAAACCAGCCAAATAACGACAATCGCAATAACGGCGGTTATAAAAATGTGGATTTTGTTTTGCATATGGTTTTGTATGTAACCTTACTGTTCTACGCAATAAAGCGCTTTACTGGCCGCGGCGATGCACGCATTCCAAGTGGGAGTAAGATTATAGCAGCAAACGTCTTTTTTTTGGAAGCTACTGGAATAGGCCCAGCCGGCACCCGTTTGGTCCGCTTTTCCAAACCAAGCTTCTGCGGCGCTATAGCAGTTCCAGCCGGAGCAACCAAATCCGCCGCTAATAGCTCCCAATTTGCAACCGCCGGCAAATCCGAACGACGGATAAAGTCCAAGTGAGTTGTTGGCTTGTTGCGGAATCAAAGTGTAGCCGCCCGCGCCGCTCGACTTAAAATCCGTCCAAACGTCCGCGCTTGATACGGAGCCATATTGCGTATAAATACGGTTTGCCAGTCCGTTCGCGTCGAACATATCAGACATATCATTTGCCACCAGTTTCCAATGGCTGGCGCTGTTGGCGTCGCAGCTCCATAATTTTGCGCTTGGAAATACCGAAGATATATTGCGGTTTCCCATATAGGTTATTGCCTTGAAAACCGGCCCAAAAGCGCCATTACTGCTGCTTTTGGCTGTCATACTGGCGATGTATGCTAGATCTTGGCATTTAGCATCAGCGATGGTTTCGCTGCTGGTGTACACATGGGAGGTGCTGTTGATATTTGTCACAAAAGTGCTTGCGTCATATGTGGAACTGGTTACAAAAATTCTTTTGTTGGGGCCTCCCAATGACCCGCTGCTACAGGGCATGCTTGGATCAAATGTTCCCTTGTCGCCGCAAACCAGTTTTCCGCTTTTTATTCCGGTGACATAGCCGTTTGTGCCGCAGTCCATGTCGGCCATGGTTGCGGATGCGGCCGTTGTCCAGGTCGCCAAGCCGTTGGCATCGCTGGTCAAAACTTTACCAGCTGCCGGCGAACCGCCGCCAATTTTTATTTTTCCGGTAATTTCCAGACCCATCAACTGTCCTTGGTTGTCCCGCATTACAAATCTTCTTTCGCCGCCGCTGGCCAATTCCAAGGTGCCTTCCGCAATGCCGCCATTATGAAAAGAAATGCTGGACTTTCGTCCGGTGCCGGAAGTGTTTTCTCCCAGCGCAATTGTTGCGTCATTCCCGCAGCACTCACTTACGCCATCTCGCGTAAATGCCGCTTTCCCTCCTGAAACCGCAAGTTTTGCCCATGGAGCCGCCGTCCCGATACCGACGTTGCCGCCGCGTGAATTTATCAAAGTGTTATTTGAATTATTATTATATTGCAAATACAGATCGCCGACAGTATCGTTATTATTCCAATTTTTTCCGTCAATATGTCTCGCGTAAAGCATCTGTTCTGAAATAATATTGCCTCCCGCCACATCAAGCTTTGCCGCCGGACTCGCCGTACCGATTCCAACGTTGCCGATATTGCTGTTATAAATATTGTTTCCCGAAATCGTCCATGGTCCGGTAATACTGCTCCACGTACGGCAATCGTTGTTGATACAAAAACCGGTATTTGTCTTGATATATCCCGCAACATCCAATGGTTGCGTCGGACTGGTCACGCCGCCAATTCCAACCCTGCCGGAAATATTTAAATTGCCGCTTTTCGTCTGCAACGCCCCGCCGGTGTTGATTGGCGCGGCCACGTTGCCTGCGGGCGCGGTGTTCAGAGGTTCGGTCCAGGCCAAAACCACGCAACTGACAATTACCGAAACCGCGACAACAGTTAAACCCAGTGCGATGCTTTTGAAAAATTTTTTCATTTTTTTAATGATGAAATGATTACAACTGTTTATTATATTCTATTATATATTTTGTTGATAAAAGTAGCAATTTGGTTTGAAGTTTTTTTGAATGTTATCTATTTGGCGGGTGTTGCGGCGGGATAAGCAGTGTTTAGCGGTGCGCTGATATAAATTGAATCGGCGATGAATTCTTCTCCATCTGCGGTTTTTTTCCGGCCGATGATAGTGGCGCTGTCTGATTCATTAATATCGGACAATAATGATTGTTTTGCGTCCTTGAATATTTCAGTTGCCGAAGTAATAGTGGCGCGTTGGTCTTTGCCATTGATGTTGATTGTGATTGTGCTGTTATCAGCGGCAATTTTTTTAACTTGGCCGCTTTCAGTATGTGGCAACGTGTATACCTCCGGCAAATAAAGGCCGTTTTTCGTCGTTGTGGCATTTTCAGCAATTGATCCAGGATTGGGGACATCCATTATCATTTCTTCTTGCGAATCGGGGGTCGGAGCCATCCCATCTTTTGAACCTTGGCCCGTGCTCGGTTGTTCCTGCGGGAAATCAACGGTCGCGGGCGGTTTATTGGTGTCGGGTTGCCTATCTTTAAAATATGTAATTCCAAAAACAGTTGCGATAATGAGCGCAACGATTAAAAAGAACTTCAATAAAAAATCATTAAGTGTCATTTATTTTAATAATTTATCAAATCGGGTTCCTTGCGGTGCGCTATTTTTCGGGCCAGTTGCTGGAATCGGATTCTTTTTCAAGATAATCCCGGTAAATTTTATATTTAACGTTTTCAAGGTTGGCGGTTTCAACACAAATCATGCTGTATTTTTCGCCAGTGCATTCATTATTGGGCGCGAGTAAATGAGTTTTGGCGGGAATGCAATTTTCTCGGGTGAATTTGCCAATAACGTCATTCGACCAGCCGTCGCACTTTGAAACACAAAAGGTATTTTTTGCGGCGGGCGAGTACAAACACCAATCTTGGCAATATTGTGCGCATTTTTCCGCCTTATTTCGAATGCCAGAGAGAACAATTTCATTTTGGCCGTCATTGTCAATATCTGTGGCGGGTTGTATGCTGTCGATAAATACCCAGCCAAAACTGTTTGCTGTGGTACTTTCCGTTATGTTGGTAACCCCGTTCCAAACAGATTGATAGCTGTCGCCGGATGCCCTAACGAGATGATGAATGGCGATATTTTTAAAAATCGGCCAATCGATTTCGGCGGCGGTTTCTTTTTCAGTTATGCATCCGGTAAAAACTTCGGTAGTGCCGTTGAGGTCGCTTTTTATCGGAAGCGAAAACGCCGCTAGGCCATTTTCGTATTTATTTTTTGCCGTTTTGTAGCAAAATTTTTGGATTTCACCTTCGGTAAAATTGATGTTTGCTAAAATATTATCAAATTCTTCAGAAACGCCTTGAATGTTGTCGTTTTTGTCCAATTTAAATTCATAAACATTGCCGCCATAGGCTGCCAAAATATAATTGGAAAGATTTTCCATCCAGAAACCTAGGGCCGGAATGTTTTGTTTTCCGATATTGAAAGCGCGAATATTTTTAATTTTACTTTCATCAAAACCGGGTATGTTCGCTTTTGCTTGGCAAGTGAAAAAATCTTTCAGTGGCAATTTTAATAAATTGGAATAGACCGCAAATTCATAAACCGGCGAATTAAAATTGTCATCCGTGGCAATTTTTGTTGAAATGCCAAGCTGTTGTCCGCATGCGGATTTTTTTATATCGATTGCCGCGGATTTTTTTTGCGAATTGAATTTTGAGGGGTAATAAATTTCGTAGCCGTAATCATCGTCCCGATATGTTTTTGTATCCATGTTGTTTTGAATTGGATTTGTTTTTATCCCCGACGATTGGTTTTTGTCCGTATTGTTTATTTCTTTAAAAATAAAATATCCGGCCGCGCAAAAACAAGCCATTGCGATTGCGCCAATTACAAAATAGATTTTTTTTTGTTTCATTTTTTTATTATCAAAAATTCAAAGATTGTTTGATCTGATATAAATATTCCGTTTCTATGAGAAAAGGTCTTTTGTCTGCCAGATGATTTTAAAAAGCCACCACGATTTCGCTTTTATAGTCACCTAAAAACGCCCAATAATTCATTGGAGTTGACCAGCAGGATAAATGTATCACGGTATTGATAGTATCGGGGCTGCCCAGTACGTTATTCACCGATGCTTCGATGCCTTGAACTCCCAATTTATGGCTGATAACTTTTGATGCCCACGTCATTGCCGGATATGTTGCGGGCGTACTGAATCCGACTGCATTGATTATGCCCCCCGGCATGCAAGGTGCATTATAATTTGCCCACAAAAAAGTAGAATTCGATTCAATTTTAATATAATTTCCTTGTTTGGAAAAAGTAAATTCGAATCCTCCCCATGGGGCTGGGTTACCGCAATTACCATCGCCGCAAATAGTTATCGGGAAATTTGAAACTTTCAAAGTGAGAAGTTTTCCGTAGCCGCAACCGTGGATGTACATATAAATGGATGCATCTGGCGGTATCGGTTTTGGAATGAAGCACTCGCTGAAAGTGATATGGCTTGGCCGATGGTTAATAAATATTTGCCATTCGTCTGCAGTTTTGGTCGGAATAAAAACCGGCGGTGATCCGATTGAATTGATTACATTCTTGCAAGTGCCCCATTCATCAACCTTGATGCTGTTGCCCGCTGCAATGCTGTATGATTGCGCAGCTATTGCGCGATTGTTCGCGTTAGCAAAAAACATAATTATAACGATAAAAAAAAATTTAAGAATAATTTTTGTCATGATGCTATTTATTTTATGGAAATGCTAATCGCTTGCCGTAATTCATTGATTTGCGACTTAAGATCAGTTATTTCCTGCTGTTGTTCTTTTATCGCTTCAATCAGCGGGGCGACCATTTTGCCGTAGTCAACGGATTTAAATCCGGTTTGGGCGTTTGTAGATACGGCTTCGGGAAATACTTTTTCCACATCCTGCGCGATCAAACCCATTGACGGTTCGTTGTCGCTTTTCCAGTTAAAATAGACTCCATTTAATTTTTCCAATTTCCCCAGACTTTCAGAAATGGGAGCTATGTTCTTTTTTAGGCGCTCATCTGAAGTATAGTAAAATGCAGAGGCATATGTCGATCCGTTGGCGAGTACATAGAAGACATCTGAACCAGCGCCGTTGCCAATTCTGAAAGTTTGAGATCCTCCGGTTGTGCCATTGTCCCAGTTTAAAATCACGGCGTTGCCTGCCCCTGAATTTAAATGCAGGTTGGGGGTGAGGCGAATCGCTTGGTTGGGCGGACAGAGCCCGGCAATGCAATCTACTGAAGAAAATCTCAATGCACCGGCCACATCAAGCTTTGCGCCCGGCGATGCTGTTCCGATGCCAACGTTGCCGGCATTGATAAAAGAATTGCCCGAAGAAGGAAAATTAGTTGTAGCTGAAGCGTTTGTTCTTCCTAAAACGACGCCACCTGCCGCATCGCAATAGCCGCTATTATTGTGCACGCACATAGAGGTATATGCGTAGTAAGAATAGCCGGCATAAGAGCCGCCGTTGATATTGGCCCAATCAACCGGACGCCCCGCGCCATGAAGAGTGGAATCAAGAAGCAGATTGCCTGCAACATGCAATTTTGCTCCCGGGCTGGCCGTCCCGATGCCGACGTTGCCGGAAATGATCGCGCCGCGGGATGGCGATCCGGCGCCGCCATAGCCCACGGTCAATCCGCCGTCGCTTCCCAGCAGGCCGCCGCCCAGCCAGATACTTTTCCCGTTGTATGATCGTATCCATGAAGTATCCGACATATGCCAGCCGCCGCCGTACGATTCGCTGTACCAGCCCGCGCCGCCGCTGGTGCGCAGCCAGCCGCCGTTGGCATAGATATCGCCGTTGACCTGCAGTTTGTATCCCGGGCTGGCCGTCCCGATGCCGACGTTGCCGGTATTGTTGTTATGGATATTATTTCCCAAAACCGTCCACGGCCCGGTGATGCTGTTCCAGGACGTGCGGCAGTCGCTGCCGATGCAAAAGCCGGTGTTTGTTTCCACGTATCCGTCTGCTACCAGATTGTGGCTGGCACCGATTACCCAGAAATCAGAAGGAGTCTCGATCAACGGCTCTTTTCCGCCGGGTGTGCTTGGAAAACTGAAATGGAAGTGGGAGCGGTCACCGCCGCCGGTTATTGGATTGTAAGCATCATTTACCGCCGGATAGAATTGCAATTGCGACCAATTGGTATTACCGATGATGAAAGAACCTGTTTTTGTTTGCGTGGCACTTCCGGAATTTATCGGCGCAGCCACATTGCCCGCGGGCGCGGTTGATGAGGGTTCGGTCCAGGCAAGCGCGGTGCATCCGGTTACCAATGAAACCGCCAGTACGCACAATGCCCGCACGATATTATTGGAAATGTTTTTCATTTTATATTTTTTTAAAAAATAATCGATATTATTATAATTATCCCAATTTTTTTTATAAAATACAACTAAAACAGAAATTCCCGATTGCGGGAATTTCTGTTGGTTGCGCAAATGGTTTTAAATATCGTAATAAAGAGAGAATTCAAGGGGTGTTGGTCGAGTCCTTATCGCATCGCATTCTGTAATATGTTTATATTTAATCCAAGTTCTTATTAGATCATCAGTGAATACATTGCCCGCCAGCAAATATTCATGGTCGCTTTCAAGAGCTTCCAAACTGGCCTCGAGCGATGCCGGAACTTGGGGAATCGTTTCGCTTGATTTATAAACATTGCCGTTGGCGGGTTGGCCCGGGTCTGTTTTTTTTATTATCCCGTCCAGGCCGGCCATTAGCATCGCGGAAAATGCCAGATAGGGATTGCAGGAAGCATCCGCCGGCCGGAATTCGATTCGTTTCAACGCGGGCGACTCGCTGTACATCGGAATGCGGATTGCCGCGGAGCGGTTGCGCGCCGAATATGTCAGATTGGTTGGTGCTTCGAAGCCGGGAACAAGGCGTTTGTATGAATTGGTTGTGGGCGCGCATAGCGCCATCAGCGACCGGCCGTGCGCCAGCAATCCGCCGATGAACCATAACGCGGTTTGGCTCAATCCGGCATAGCCGCGGGCATCAAAAAACAGGGGATTGCCATTTTTCCAAAGCGAAATATGAGTGTGCATCCCCGAACCGTTGTCGCCGAAAAGCGGTTTGGGCATGAATGTCGCAGTTTTTCCAAAACGCCGCGCGACATTTTTTACCACATATTTGAAAAGCATTATTTTGTCGGCTTGCGAAACCAGCGTATCGTATCTGATATCGATTTCGGCTTGGCCGGCAGTGGCGACTTCATGATGTTCTTTTTCAACTTCAATGCCCAGGCGCTTCAGTTCGGTGACCATCGCGCGGCGGATGTCGGCGGTTTGGTCCGATGGCGCCATGGGAAAATATCCTTCTTTGTTGCGGATTTTATACCCCGATCCGTCGTCATCGGAATTTTCATTCCAACCGGCTTCTTGGGACTCGATGCGGTGGAAAGAAAAATTTTGATCAGCGCCGAATTCGACCCGGTCGAAAATAAAAAATTCCGGTTCCGGTCCAAAATAAGCTTCGTCGGCAATATCGCTTTCTTTTATATATGCTTGCGCTTTTTGGGCGATATGCCGCGGATCATTGGCGAAACGCGACATAATCACAGGTTCATATATATCGCAAACCAGGCTGCCCAAAATTTCCTTTCCAAACGCGTCTAAAATAAATGTTTTCGGATCAGGCACCAGCGCCATGTCGCTTTCTTCGATAGCTTTGAACCCCCTGATTGATGAACCGTCAAAGCCCAACCCTTGCGTGAAAACATTATCATCGAACTGATCAATTGGGACGCTAAAATGCTGCCAAGCACCGGGTAGATCGCAGAATTTCAAGTCGATCATCGCCGCGCCGTTTTTTTTGCATAATTCGATAATTTGTTTGTAATCCATGATTTTTACGTTTTAATATAACAAAAATCCCCGAATTAGGTTCGGAGACGCCATTGTCTTGATCAAAAACACATCATCGTGTTTTATGAATCAATCCTAATTCAATTTTTGCGCCGTGTCAAAATATGGTACAATTAGCCTTAAGATTATAATCGATAAAATGAACAAAATAAAAAAAATTGCTTTCGGCGCGGTTTTGGCGGCGTCGGCATTAACGGCCGCGATTTGGGCGCAGGCGGCCGGGTGCGATCCGGCAAACTTAGGCTCGGTTGAGGCATATCAAAAAGGAGATGCGGTGACGAATCTGCAATCCTGCTTGATTGATTTGAGGTTTGGCATTCCTGCGGGCGCCACCGGTTATTATGGCGGCCAGACTGTTGCGGCCGTAAAACAATTTTATGCTTCCTGGTTTGGCGCGTGGGACGGGTTGAAGATCGGGCCGCAGGGGATAGCGAATCTGAAGAAAAATTTTCACGCGGTGCCGGTGGTAGTTTCCGATTCCCAAAATTTCAAAGTTTTTGTTTCCGCGGATGATTTTAAAAATTATTTCAAAAAAACTATCCAGGAAACACAAGACATGGGTTGGGGCGGAGGCGGGGGAATTAAAACCTTAGGAATAGCCATGGAGGATCGTGCAATGCAAACCAAAACCGTTGTTCCAATGGCAAACGCCAATGTTTCCATTGACCGGGTTTCGGAAACAAACGCGCAAGTTTCGGGCATTGACGAGCCGGATATTGTGAAAACCGACGGCACGGAAATTTATTATTCGGGCACCAATCCGGTTTACTGGTGGGGCGTTGATGGCGGGATTGCTTCAGGCACTAATGTTTCCCGCTGCTATGATTGCCAATCGTCAGGAGCCCGGATCATAAAGGCAATGCCGGTAAAAGATATGAGGGTCGACGCTTCCATCGAAAAATCCGGCGACATGCTGTTGTCGGGCAATATTTTGGCCATATTCGGAGACGGCGGAGTGACTGGCTACAACATTGCCAATCCGGCAAATCCATTGGAAAAATGGAGAATAAATCCCGAAGGAAATACTTCAATAATCGGATCGCGGCTCCGCAATGGCAAGATATATATGGTGACCAGGACTATAATCAGCGCCATCGACACTTGCCCGATCAGGCCGCTTTCAATCGGTGGCGCGGGCATAACGATTCCTTGCAGCGCGATCTATCATCCAAAGCGGGTTCTCTCGGTCAACGCGGCTTTCAGCGTTTTTAAAATTGACGCGGCAACAGGCATGGTGGAAAATAAAACTTCGTTCGCGGGTTTTGGCGGATCAACGGTGATTTATATGTCCGCGGAAAATATTTATATTACTTATCCGGCATACGAAAATGAATTCGCGATTTATGCCGCGGCATTAAAAGATTTATTGCCATCCGCTTTATCGGAAAAGATTGCCCGGGTTTCAAATTACGACATCAGTTCCGCGGCGAAAATGACGGAGATAAATTCCATATTGTCCGATTATGAAAGCTCGTTGAGCGGCGATGACCGGCTGAAATTTTATAACGAAAGAGCGAATAAGATCAGCGACTATCGCAAATCGCGCAAAAGGGATTTGGACAGGACGATAGTGGCCAAGATCGGTTTGGGCGATTTCAGATTTTATGCCAGCGGCACGGTTCCGGGCCAGCCATTGAACCAGTTTTCTTTGGATGAATATCGCGGCAATTTAAGGATTGCGACCACTGTCGGCAATAGCTGGTTTGCTCGCGGCGAAACGGTTAACGATGTTTATGTGCTGGATTCGGAAATGAAGATCGTCGGATCGGTGCTTGATCTGGGCAAGACTGAAAAAATTTATTCGGTCCGTTTCATCGAAGATAAGGGGTATGTGGTAACTTTCCGCCAAACTGATCCATTCTATGTGATCGATCTGGCCGACGCGCGCAATCCCAAATTGGCCGGTGAACTTAAAATTCCGGGTTATTCGGGGTATTTGCATCCGGTGAATAAAGATAAGATTATCGGTATCGGTATGGAAAATTCCAGCGTTAAGATTTCCTATTTTAATGTTTCCAATCCGGCCAATCCCGTGGAAATGGATAAATATATTTTGGATGAACATTGGTCGGAAGCGGTGAATAACCATCATGCGTTTTTGATGGACAGCCAGCACGGGATATTTTTTATGCCGGGAGGTAATGGCGGTTATATATTTTCCTACAAGAACGACAGGATATCTTTAATAAAGGCGGTGAGCGGCATCGTTCCAAAAAGAGCGGTTTATGTCAATGACTATCTTTATATGGTTGGCGACGGAAAGATCGTAGTTATCAATGAAAATACCTGGGAAAATATCCAGGAATTCGAATTTTGAAACTCTGTCTAGTGAAGCAAAAAAAATCCGCCAATGGCGGATTTTTTTTAACGGTTACTTTTTGAATTCGTTGGAAATGATAATGGCGTTGGCGATGTCTTTCATCGACAGGCGTTTGTCCATTGATTTTTTATGTAATAATCCGTAGGCATCATTTTCGCTGACGGAATATTCTTTCATTAAAATTCCCTTGGCTTTTTCGATTACTTTCCTGGTTTCCAGGGCTTCTTTCAGAGCTTCTTTTTCTGAAAAGAGCGAGGCATTTTCAATCGCGCCTCCGGTCGCTTTGGCCACGAGTTCGAACAGCGCGATTTCGGTTTTCGAATACGCGCGCGGACGCGAATGCTGGACGTTGATCACGCCCAAAACTTTGTCGCGATAAATTATCGGCACCGAAAGAAATCCTTCAAACTTGTCCTCCGGCAAGCTGTTCATGAATTTGAAACGTTTGTCGCCATAGGCTTTTTTGGCGATCGAAACGGTTTTTTTATTGGTCGCGACCCAGCCGGTGATGCCTTCGCCCAATTTTAATTTTATATTGCCGATTTGCATGGGCTTGGGATTTAACGACGCGCGCAATACCAAATCATTACCGTTGACCAAATATAAAAAACAAGAGTCGGCCTGAGTTACGCCACTGACGATTTTGACGATGCGAGCCAGCACTTCTTTTAAATCAAGGTTGTAACTGATCGTTTCGATGATTTCGCCCAGAATTCTTAATTCTTGGTTTTTGTTGATGGAAGTGTTTTTTTTAGCCGTTTTTATTTTTTTCATGGTATCTATGCCCTGATTATTTTAATTTCTTGTTTTGTCATGTCGATTATTGTCGATGATTTCGAATCCGCCAGGTCGCCGGCATTAATGAAAATGTCGGGCAGCGGATTTAATCCCAGGAATTGCTGGATAATGTCGTCGATTTTCGTGGAGGCGGGTTTGCCGGAAATATTCGCCGACGTGCCGGCCAGCGGCGAATCCAGCGTTTCCAAAAGAGAATTGATGAAATGGTAAAACGGTATCCGCAGCGCGATTGTGTCGCCGGCAACTCCGAAAATTTTTAAATCGTGTTTCCTTCTTAAAATCGCCGTGACTTTTCCCGGCCATTTTTCCTCAAGGATTTTTCGCTGGTTTTGGGAAATCTCGGCAAATTTATTTGCCATTGCCATGTTTTTGACAAACACGGGCAAAGGCTTTTCCCGGCTTCTTTTTTTTATCGCGTAAATTTTTTTTATCGCGCTATCATTGGTCGCGTCCGCGATCAAACCATAAACCGTGTCGGTTGGTGCCACAACGACGCCGCCCTTTTTTAAAATCCGGGCCGCGGTTTCAACCGTATTTTGTATGTTTCTTGAAGTCAGGGAAATAAGTTCCATAATCAGCTGCCGAAATTTTGCGCTATCCGTTTTATCCTGTCGGCTTCTTGCGCGACTATCGGTTCATCGTAGTCTCCCGAATGCGCGGTGGTTCCTTCGTAAACAGGTTTCTTTTGGTCCAGGTGCAAATTAACCAGAACGTCGCCGTTTACAATTCTGGCGTAGATATGGAAACGGGGAAACCCGTTCCGTGGCCGGACAAAAGAGTATTCCGTTATATCGTCGCGTTTTTCTTCGCGTTGGAAATGATAACCTGTATCGCGCATCAGATTATAGATATTATTTTTTAGCGGGCCAGGAATTGTGAATTTCATTTTTTTATTTAATATCAATTACAGAAAAATTCTATCATAAAATTATAAATAAAAAAATACCTGGCAAAGAAGTGATGTTGGAGTGATAAAGTAATTTTTATCTCCTTCATATATATAGTCGAATATTATTCGCATATATATTCTCTTGATGATTTTATTTAATCTAGCAGGATAACGCTTTTGCTTTGTAGGGGGGTAGCTTATTCCGGGCTTTTTTGGTTTGGAATTATAATTAAATTAATGTATCATAAAACGTATGAAATTCCATCGTGTTTTTATTGCAATCAGTTTGCCGGAAAAAATCCGCAAATTACTTGGTGCGGTTCAGGATCGTTACCTTGATTTGCCGGCGCGTTGGGTCTGGCCGGATAATTTTCATGTGACGCTGGTTTTTTTGGGAAATACCGGAGATCAGGAAGTAATGGATGTTTGCAGGGCTGCGGGTGAAATCGCGCGGCGCCATGAGCCGTTTGATTTTACGTTTGATCGGGTTTGCTACGGCCCGATCGGCAAGGAATTACCGCGGATGGTTTGGGCGGTTGGGGAAAAATCACCGGGTTTGAACGTGTTGCAAATGGACTTGCAAAACACTTTTTTTGAATCAGGTTTATCTGCTGAGGCCTTGGCTGAGGCGGGTCATTCCGATGAAGAGAAATCGTTCACTGCCCACATCACGCTGGCCAGATTAAGGCAGGCTGAATTGAGGCAGATGGATCAAGAGCAGGCGCTGTCGATCGATGAAAAAATCGGGCGTACTTTTTTGGTGGAATCCATTGAGGTGATGGAGAGCGAATCGAAAAAAGGCGGGATGGCGTATACGGTTTTGGAAAGCTTTAAACTTGGAGAATAATTTTTTTACAAATAGCCATGAAGGAATCAGATATCCATTTAAAGGTGCATTTTATCGGCATTGGCGGCATCGGCGTTTCGGCATTGGCGCGTTACTATTTGGCGAAAGGATGGAAAGTTACCGGGTCTGATTTGGCAAAATCCGAAATTACCGAGGCGCTGGAAAAATCTGGTGCGCAAATCTATCCTGGCGAAAAAGCATTGGATGGTTTATCTCCGGATTTTGTGGTCTACAGCCCTGCGGTTAAAAGTACCAATGCCGAATTGAAAGAAGCGCGGCGGCTTGGGATCAAGTCGATGAGATATCCCGAAGCGCTGGGCGAGCTTACGAAAAAGTATAAGACGATCGCGGTGGCCGGGGCGCATGGCAAAAGCACGACCACGGCGATGATCGGTTTGATGATGGTGGCGGCCAAGCTTGATCCAACGGTGATTGTGGGAACCAAAGTGAAAGAATTCGGTGATTCGAATTTCCGCCTGGGAAAGTCGGAGTATTTAGTCATTGAAGCCTGCGAGTACGACCGGTCTTTTTTGAATTATTGGCCGCAGATCATTGTGCTGACCAATATTGAAATGGATCATATGGAGTGCTATGGGAGCGAGTCGGAATTAGTCCATGTTTTCGAACAATTCGCGGATCATTTGCCCAAATCTGGCGCGCTGATCGCCTGCGCTGATGACGCGAATGTCGGAAAAATTGCTTTGCGATCAGAAAATAAAAAGATTGAAACCAAAAAATATTCCGTGCTCCAGCCGGAAGCCGATCGTTTGCGCCAGATTATGAAAATACCCGGTGAGCATAATATTGCCAATGGGTTGGCGGCGCTGGCGGTGGGAAGGCGGTTAAATATTCCCGATGAACAAATATATTCATCGCTGGCAGAATACAAGGGAACATGGAGAAGGTTCGATCAAGAGAATGGGATTGTCGCGGGGAAAAAGATCATCGTGGTTTCCGATTATGGCCATCATCCCACGCAGATAAAGTTAACCATGGCGGCGGCGCGGCAAAAGTGGCCGGACAAAAAAATAATCTGCGTTTTTCAGCCGCACCAGGCCTACCGGACGCATATTCTATTCGATGGCTTCGTGGATGTTTTTAAAAAATCGCCGGTCGATAAGATTTTCGTTACCGATATTTATAAAGTTGCCGGCCGCGAATCCGATGAAATCGTTAAAAAAGTAAGCAGCCAAAAATTGGTTGGGGCGGTGAACCTAAAAGAAGTCGAATATGTTCCCCAGGGCCAGATATCCGAACGTTTGGACCTGGAAACCAAAGGCGGGGAAATCGTTCTTGTGATGGGCGCGGGAAACATCTATAATCTAAGTAAAGAGCTGGTTGGCGGATTAAAGCAATCTTGCGATTGAACTCGGAAGCGGAAAAATTCGAAATTAATCTAGTAATAAAATTATGATCAGCGGGTTTGTTGATTTTTTATTGGTAGTCTGTTTTATTGTGGTTATAACTTGGGGGATCATTGAAAATTTGCCGTTTATCCATCAAATAATAAATTTTATTTTTAGGTGATCGGCAATCTTGCCGATTAAAATTTCGAGTTGCGTTTCAGGGAGTTTAATATTATACGGTCGCGTTAAACCGACCATAAAAAAATGGAAAAAACATTCAATTTCGATGTGGCGAAAATAAGAAATGACTTTCCGATATTGGCTCAAAAAGTCAATGACAAGCCTCTTGTTTATTTCGACAACGGGGCAACCACGCAAAAGCCTAAGCCGGTTATCGACATCATTAATAAAATGCATTGCGAATATAACAGCAACGTGCATCGGGGAATCCATTATTTGAGCGATCAAAGCACCAAAATGTACGAGGCGGCGCGGGAAAAAGTGAGAGCATATTTGAATGTTCGCCATAGTCATGAAATAATTTTTACGGCCGGGGTTACGGCATCTATTAACGCGGTTGCGTTTTCTTTTGGCGAGGGTTTCGTGAAAGAGGGCGACGAAATCATTGTTTCGGAGATGGAGCATCATTCCAACATAGTACCCTGGCAAATGATGTGCGATCGCAAGGGCGCCAAATTGAAAGTTATTCCATTTGATGAAAGCGGCGATTTGCGTTTGGATGAATATGAGCGATTATTCAATTCCCGCACCAAATTGGTGTCGGTGGTGCATGTTTCCAATTCTTTGGGCACGATCAATCCGGTAAAAGAAATGATTGCCATTGCGCATGGGAAAAATGTTCCGGTTTTAATCGATGGCGCCCAGGCGATTCAGCATCAAACCGTGGACGTCCAGGACCTTGATTGCGATTTTTACGCTTTTTCGGGCCACAAAATATACGCGCCGACGGGGATTGGTGTTTTGTACGGAAAAGAGCGCTGGTTGAACGAAATGCCTCCCTACCAAGGCGGTGGCGATATGATTGATCGCGTTACGTTCGAACACACAACTTACAGCCAGCTGCCGACTAAGTTTGAAGCCGGGACCCCGAATTATATCGGTGCCATCGGTCTGGGCGCGGCGCTTGATTATTTGACCGGAATCGGTCTGGGCAATATCCAAAAATACGAAAAAGAGCTGGTTGATTATGGAATGGAAAAAATTTCCGGAATAAAAGGCTTGAGGCTGTACGGGACGCCGAAAAATAAGAGCGGTGTTTTTTCTTTCGCGCTTGAAGGCATACATGCTTACGATATTGGGATGTTTTTGGATAAAATGGGAATTGCGGTGCGCACCGGCCATTTTTGCACGCATCCGATTTGGGAGCACTATAAAACAGATGGTGCGGTCCGGGCATCGCTCGCTTTCTATAACACGGTTGAAGAAATAGATTATCTTTGCGGAGCGCTTGAAGAGGCCAAGGAAATGCTCAACTAAGACCAATTAAATGACTATTGAAGAAACACAGAAAGAAATTATCGACGAATTTAAGAAATACGAAAATTGGTTCGACAAGCGCAAACATTTGATTCGGCTAGGAAAGAAACTGCCGTATCAAAATAAAGCGCGCGCGGCCGATGCTAATTTGATTCGCGGCTGCCAGGTGAGCACCTGGTTTTATTCCGAGTTCGTCGGCGGCAAAATGTTTTACGAAATCGACAGTTCTTCGGCTATGGTCAAGGGGGTTGCGGCTTTGCTGGTGCGGATTTTTTCCGGGCAAAAACCGGACGACATCTGCCGCGCCGGTTTGAGTTTTATCGAAGATGCCGGTTTGAGCGAGGATTTTTCGCCCATCCGCGCCAATAGCTTGTTGAAGATGCTGGGCCGGATTAAATCCGATGCCCAAATCCATTTGGGCGAAAACGATCGCAGTTTACCGTTGCCGGCGGTTGTGCCGCAAGACGAACGCGCGCCGCGCCCGAATATCAAGCAGATAATAAAAAAAATATATGCAAAAATGCGTAATGTTGCACGATGATTCTCTGAAGTTTTCGCGCGCGGTCTATGGAACGTTGGTTCTGATAGCTTTCCTCATCCATAACCAATGGCTGGTTCTGGCGGCCAGCGTTTTGATGTTGCTTGGAGTTTTTTCGATGAAATTGAATTTTCCTTACCAGTTCCATATTGTTTTTTTGAAAAAATCTTCGAATAAAAAAGGAGCAATGGTGTCCAAAGACCCGGGAGAAGTTAATTTTGTGTCGGCGACCACTGCGGCGCTTCTTTTTGTCGGCTTTTTGTTTATTTATTTTGATAAATACGTTGATTTGGCCTGGATTTATATTTTGGTCGTGACGATGTTGATATTCCTGGCTTGTTTCGTCGGTTTTTGCGTGGCGACTCTTATGTATATTTTTTTTAAAAAAATCTTTAAAAACAGGTAATGGAAAAAAGCACGGCAAAACGAAAATATAAAGTGGGCGATTCCGGATATATCAACAATAATTGCTGGATAGTGAATAATCTCGGAACCAACCCTTATAAGCGTTGCCAGTATTGCGAATCAAAATTTCATGATTGCATGTTTTTGCATTACCAATTGATCAGTTTGGCGCTTATAGCGTTTTTCTTTGCGTCGGTTTTTCTGATAGACGGTAAGATATCGCAAATGATCGGAATTCCGATTTTCGTCTTGGTCGTTGTCTATGGATATTTTTTCAATAAAAGCACGGACAAAATCATTAAAGCCAATTTTACTCAAAAAAAAGCCAAGGAAGCTTTGGAGGAATTGTCGGAAAAACTGGAAGAGAAAGTCGACGAGCAGACAAAAGAGATAAAAGAGGCCTATTTAAAAATTGAAAAATCTTACGAAATGGAAAAGCGCGCCCATCGGGAATTGAAGCGTTTAAGCGAGGTGAAAAATCAATTTTTACTTTCAACACAGCACCATTTGCGCAGCCCGCTGACGGTAATCCAGGGATATTTGAGCATGATCAGCGAGGGCGATTACGGGAAGATACCAAAGCGGGTTGATGAAAAAATAAAAGCATCTCTCGGAGCAACCCGAAACCTTATTCATTTGGTTAACGAGCTTTTGGACGTGGCTCATTTCCAAATGGACAAAGGCGTTGTCGTGAAAAAGCCCACCGATGTGATTGAACTTATTGGCGGAATAATCTCCGATTTAGAGAGCGTTGCTAATAATAAAGGTATATATTTGAAGCTGGCTCGGCCGATATTCCCGGTTGATTTGATAAACGTTGATCCTAATGGAATTCGCGAAGCGATGTATAATATCGTCGATAACGCGATCAAATACACTCAAAACGGAGGGGTTTCAATTTCGATCGGGGTTATTTCGGATTGGTTGCGCATTACTGTGGCGGATACTGGAATTGGTATTGACCCGAACGATAAAAGCGATATTTTTAATCGTATTTTTGAGCGCGGCGATAAGGCGAAAGAAGTTAATGTTAACGGTAAGGGGATTGGGTTGTATTTAGCGGCGCAGATGGTCAATAGTAATGGTGGAAAAATAAGGGTCAAATCTGCTGGAATCGGCAAAGGAACGGTATTTACAATCGATTTGCCGCTAAAATCTGTGGCTTGAACGGGCGTTTTTGCCCGGGATTTTTTGATTTTTGCCTGATGGCATGCTAATTTATATTCGTTGTCTCAAAAAGAATATTTAGATCTAATCTATGGAACTATTGCCGATACATTATAATCCAAAAGAGTCGGAAAAAAAGACGTATGAAAATTGGGAGAAAAAAGGTTATTTCAACCCCGATAAAGCAAAACCCAGATCAAAGAAAGTGTTTTCCGTGGTTTTGCCGCCGCCGAATATTACCGGGAATTTGCACATGGGGCACGCGTTGAATATCACTATCCAGGATATTTTGGTTCGCTATCATCGAATGAAAGGAGATGTGACGGTCTGGGTACCGGGCACTGACCATGCCAGCATTGCTTTGCAAAGCACGCTCGAAAAAAAATTGCGCAAGGAGGGGATCAGTCGATTCGATCTTGGCCGGGAAAAATTTCTTGAAAAGGCATGGGAATGGCGCGAGCAGTTCGGTAATATAATTTTAAACCAGATCCGCGCCATGGGCGCGTCTTGCGATTGGTCGAGGCTGAAATTTACCATGGATCCGGATTATGTGGATGCGGTAGAAACGGCGTTTGTCCATTATTACGATAAGGGGTGGGTTTATCGCGGCGAGCGCGTGGTCAATTGGTGCCCGCGTTGCGGGACTTCGATTTCCGACCTGGAGGTTGATTTTGCGCCGGAGCCATCGAAATTGTGGTATTTGAAATATCCGATCGCGGACGGGGAGGGTTATATCACGGTGGCGACGACCCGTCCTGAAACGATGTTGGGCGATACGGCGGTAGCCGTGAATCCCAAAGACGCGCGCTATAAGAAGCTTGTTGGAAAAAAAGTTGTTTTACCGATTGTCGGCCGAAGCATTCCGGTTGTTGAGGATAATATTATTGATATTAATTTTGGTACCGGGGCGGTAAAAGTGACTCCGGCTCACGATTTGAACGATTGGCAAATCGGCCAGCGCCATAAATTGGAGATGATTTCGGTTATCGATGAGCGCGGAAAAATGAATATGAATGTTCCGGACGCTTATCGGGGATTGAAGGCGTCCGAAGCTCGTGAAAAAATTGTCAACGACTTGGCTCAATCCGGTTTAATCGAAAAAATAGAAGATTATAGCCACCAAGTTCCAAAATGTTCCCGTTGCGGCGCGGGGATACAATTAATTCCTTCCAAGCAGTGGTTTTTAAAGATGGAAGAATTGGCTAAAATCGCTTTGGAGGCGGGAAAATCGGGCAAGATCAAATTTCATCCCAAGCGTTGGGAGAAAACATATTCAGCTTGGCTGAAGGATCCGCGCGATTGGTGTCTTTCGCGCCAGCTTTGGTGGGGTCAGCGGATGCCGGTTTGGTTTTGCGAAAACTTGCCGGATCAACATTTTGCCGCCGCAGGTACGCCAAAAGAATGCCAGGTATGCAAAAAATGCCAGCCGAAACGCAGCGAGGATGTATTCGATACTTGGTTTTCTTCGGCATTGTGGCCAATGACGGTGTTCGGATGGCCGAAAGCGACGGATGATTTCAATAAATATTATCCGACTTCGGTGCTGACCACCGGGCGCGACATTATCAGCATTTGGGTGGCACGGATGGCGTTTTCCGGGTTGCAATTCACTAAAAAGGCTCCTTTCTCGGACGTTATTATCAACGCCATGGTATTAACAAAGGATGGCCGCCGCATGTCAAAATCATTGGGAACCGGCATTGATCCGATGATGCTGATCGAAAAATACGGCACCGATGCCACGCGCTTTGGTTTGGCCTGGCAAGTGACTGAATCGCAGGATATTCATTTTAACGAGGACACGATGGTTTCCGGCGGAAAGTTTTGCAATAAAATGTGGAATGCGGCGCGTTTTGTGCTTTATCAGCTGGGTGAGGTAAAGAAAGAGTATTCGGCAAGCCTTCCCCCCAAACCGCTGACAAAGGCTGATCGCGCGATCTTGAAGGGGCTGGCCAGAATCGCCGCATCAACGGAAAAACGGATCAATAAGTATGAATTCGGCCATGCCATTCGCGAATTTTACGAGTTTTTTTGGCATGAATTTTGCGATGTTTATATCGAAGCCGCGAAGGCGCAGATCAATGAGCCGAAAAGCAAAGTATCCGCCGAAAGAACCAAGGCGATCCTTATTTTTTCCTTAGCCAATTTGATGAAATTGATGCATCCTTTCGTGCCGTTTATCAGCGAAGAGATTTACCAGTATTTGCCGGTAAAAAACAAAAAAGACCTGATCATTGAATCCTGGCCCAAAATTTAGTAAACTGAAAAATTATGGAGAATCAAATAACGAGGACAATGGTGAGCGATTTGCCGCAGATGGTAGGCAAAACCGTGCGGGTTTGCGGCTGGGTTCAAACCGTGCGCGCGCATGGCAAAGTGATTTTTTTCGATTTGCGCGACAAAAGCGGGATCATCCAAACGGTTTTTATCCCCAAAAACAAGGATTTTGAAATTGCCAAAGAGGTGCGCTCCGAATGGGTCGTGGCGATCACGGGTATGGCAAACGAGCGACCGCCGGCGATGGTTAACGACCAGATTGCGACCGGCAAGATCGAGCTTTTTGCCGAAGGGCTGGAAGTCTATTCCAAGGCCGAAACTCTGCCGATATCGATTGATGGCGATGGCTATGAAATTTCCGAAGAACACCGTTTAAAATACCGCTACATTGATTTGCGCCGGGCGCGTTTGCATAGGAATTTGATCGTGCGCCACAAAGTTATTAATTTTATGCGCCAATTTTTGACCGGCAAAGGTTTTGTCGAGGTTGAAACACCGCTATTGATTAAATCGACGCCCGAAGGCGCGCGTGAATTTTTAGTGCCTTCGCGATTGCAGCCGGGTAATTTTTACGCGATGCCGCAAAGTCCCCAGCAGTTCAAGCAGTTATTGATGGTGTCGGGGGTAGAGCGGTATTTCCAGATCGCGCGGTGCATGCGCGACGAAGATCCGAGGGCCGATCGCCAAGCGGAACACACGCAACTTGACATGGAGATGTCTTTCATGAGCCAAGGCGAAATATTGGATATTACCGAAAATCTTTATACGGCAATCATAAAAACTCTTTTTCCGGAAAAGACAATCACGCAAACCCCTTTCCCGCGCTTAACTTGGCAACAGGCGCAGGATATGTATGGAAGCGACAAGCCGGATATGCGCAAGGATAAAAATAATCCCGACGAAATTGCTTTTGGGTTTATTGTTGATTTTCCGATGTTCGAATGGCTGCCTGGAGACAAGAAATGGAAAGCGATGCACCATCCCTTCACTATGCCGCAAACAGAGAATGTAGATGAGCTTAAATCGAATACTGCCAAGGTTTTGGGTTATCAATATGATTTGGTGGCTAACGGTTATGAATTGGGGAGCGGCAGTATCCGGAATACGAATATGGATTTATTTAAATCGGTTTGCGAAATAGTGGGTGTTCCCGAAGCCGAAGCCCGGAAAAAATTCAGCCATTATTTTGAAGCGTTTTCTTATGGTGTGCCTCCGCATGGCGGGATGGCTCCCGGAATCGACCGTTTCCTGGCGGTAGTTTTGAATGAGCCAAATATCCGCGAGGTGATCGCATTCCCAAAAACCGGAGATAATAAAGATTTGATGTTGGGCGCGCCTTCCGAGGTTTCCGCGGCACAGTTAAAAGAACTTGGTATTTGCCTTGATTTGAAAAAGACCGCAGAACAGTTGGAAAAGTAACTTGATTGGAAAATGATAAAACCTTCCCCGGCGCCTTTAGCCTTAAAAAATAAAGCACTCAAGAAAAAACTGGTTCATCCTGCGGTTGCGGCCGCGCGGAGAATCTCGCTTTTTATGGTTGCCTGCTCGTTGAGCGGGCTTGCGGTTTGGGCAATCAATGACGGACAGATGCAGTTTGAAAATTTAATATTCGCGCAAATTTCGGATCCGGTGGACGAATTGATATATCGGGTGCCCAAAAAACCGGCGCAAACCGATATTGAACTGAGCGCGAAGTCGGCATATTCATTAATAATAAACGCGGCTGGGCGCGAACGGGTGGTGTTCGAAAAAGATACCAAGATGGTCCTTCCGATCGCGTCGCTCACGAAGTTGATGTCGGCGACGGTGGTGCTTGAGAACCCCGATGTTTACGATTTGGATAAAACATACCCCGTCAGCTTGTCGGCATCCGCCCAGGATGACGTTCCGGTGGCGGGCAATTTAAAATATGGCGAAGTTAACAGCGTGCGCCAGCTTTTAGGCTTGATGTTGTATTATTCAAGCAATGACGCGGCTTACGCATTATCCGAAATCATGGGTGTTGATGAATTCGTGGCGGTAATGAACCATAAAGCGGCCGATTTGGGTCTCGGCGATACGGTTTTTTACAATCCTAGCGGATTGGATGGAGAAGAAGGGGGATTAAACCAATCCAGCGCCGAAGATTTGATGGTTTTGGTAAAATACATTTTAAGAACCCACCCGGAAATTTTTTCATATACCGCCAACGATGGGAGCTATGTAACCGAAAACGGCATTTTCAGCATTAACCTTTGGGACGGACAGAGGCTTGCGGGCGGAAAAACCGGTTACACCGAGAAAGCGGGGGGGTGCATGATTTATATTTTCGAGAACGAAAGCAATCGCTATTATATTAATATTTTGCTTGGAGCCGCTTCTCCGGCGGCGCGCGTAGTCCAAATGCAGAAATTGGTTAATTTTGCCAGCAATTTGAGGTGAATCGTTTTTTTGGTTAACAAAAATTCACATGACTTTCATTACGTTCAGTATTATCAGGATGCTTGTTTTCACGGCGCTAACGTCGCTGATTGCTTTTTTTGCCGCGCCCTACCTTATCGGTTTTTTGAATCGGATCAAATTTTGGAAGAAAAACGCGCGCCATAAAGCAATAACCGGCGAAGAAGCGACAGTTTTCTATTCGCTCCACAAGGACCGCGAAACTACCGTGCCGCGAGGTGGCGGCTTGCTTATATGGGGTTCGGTCTTGGCGGTTACGCTTTTTGTTTGGGGGATAACAAATATCCCCGAACAGGTTTGGGTTGGATTGGGCATAACGCATCCTTGGTGGTTCTCTCTTTTGAATTTTTTTACCCGGCGCGAAGTCTGGCTGCCGATGTTCACTTTGGTCGCGGGATCTTTGGTGGGGCTGTTCGATGATTTTCTGACGGTTTACGGCGGCGGCAAATATATTGGCGGCGGCATAAGCTTTAAGCGGCGCATGCTGATCGTGGCCCTGATCGGGCTCATCGGCGGATTGTGGTTTTATTACAAATTGGATTGGAGGACGATGCACATCCCTTTGCTTTATAATTTTCCCGGCGGATTCGATGTCATGCTTGGCATGCTTTACATACCGCTTTTCGTGGTAGTGATGCTGGCGGCGTGGGCGGGCGGCGTTATCGACGGCATCGACGGTTTGGCGGGCGGAGCATTTGCGTCGATTTTCGCGGCTTTCGCGCTTATCGCTTTTTCCCAGGGAAAAGCGGATCTGGCGACGTTTTGTGCGATTATTTGTGGCGCGCTGTTCGCATTTTTGTGGTTCAATATCCCTCCGGCGAAATTTTATATGGCGGAAACCGGGGTCTTGGGGTTGACCTCGACAATGACGGTGGTTGCGTTCCTTACTGATTCGGTGATCGTGTTGCCGATAATCGCGGGTTTGCTAGTTATGGAAGCCGGATCAGTTATTGTCCAGCTGGGATCGAAAAAAATTTTCAAGAAAAAAATTTGGCTTTCAACGCCGATCCACCACCATTTTGAAGCAATCGGCTGGCCGGCGCATAAAGTAACGATGCGATTTTGGATATTGGGAATAATTTTTGCCGCGATCGGCGTGGCGATCAGGCTCGTCGGTTGATCAGTTAACAAAATGGAATTGGATTTTTTGCAAAAAAAATATCCGGAGTTTGTTTATGAAAGCTTTGATTGGGAATTAGCGGCCGGGGATTTGGCGGCGGTTTTTTGTTTCCGCCTAGGAGATATCGAATTCCATCCGTCGGTAATTATTCATGGCGTTAATCAAGCGCAAATCGACAGGGTTGGTGAAGCGGCGGTGTCGAATTTGATTTTTAATATGGGCCTTGCCGAAATTCCAAGCTATTGGAAAGCCGCGTGTTCGCCTAAAATTATCATAAATGCCGGTTATCTGGACAGGGAGCAAATAATTTTCTGGCAGGGATTGTTTTTTAATATGGGCCAGTTTTTTTATGAAAACAAAATACCGTTCATAAAACCGCTTTTTGAAATTATTCCGCCCAAACCTAAAAAAGCGCCGCTTATTGCCAAAAGATTTTTAAAACGTTATTTGGTGCCATTGGGAGGCGGAAAGGATTCTTTGGTGACGTTTGAGGCATTAAAGGAGGGGAAAAACGAAGTCACGACGTTTACTTTCAACGCAAATACGGCGCTAAAAAGGGTCGCCAAAGAGGCTGGGGCGGACAACATTTTCGTTGAAAGGAAAATCGATAAAAGACTGATCGAATTGAACGCGCAAGGCTATTTAAACGGCCATACGCCGTTTTCTTCGGTGCTGGCGGTACTGGGAGTCGGATTGGCGGCAATATTCGATTGCGGATACGTCGCAATCTCTCAGGAGCGCAGTTCCAATGAAGGCAATGTTGAATATCTGGGCAAGGCGGTAAACCACCAATATTCAAAAACATTCGAATTCGAGAATAAATTCCGCAAATATTCCAAAGCTTGCCTTGCCAAGAATGTCGATTATTTCAGTTTTTTGCGGCCGCTTTACGAGATCCAGATATCAAAAATCTTTTGCCGGTATCCAAAATATTTCGGTTCGTTTTTGAGTTGCAATAAGCCGTTTACGATCGCGGCTCGCGAAAGTTCGCCTAATGCCATGTGGTGCGGGCAATGTTCGAAATGTCTATCGGTGTACTCGATGATTTATCCGTTTGCCGGCAAAGAAGCGGCCGTTAAAATATTCGGCGGCGATTTATTCGATAATAACGGATTATTGCCGACAATGCGGGAATTATTGGGCCAAACCGAATCCAAACCGATGGAATGCGTCGGTACTTTTGAAGAGATGCGCGCTGCTTTTTATTTCAGCCTCCAGGTTTGCGCGGGCGAGAAACCAGCCTTGCTGGACTATTTCCAAAAAAAAATATTACCAGAATATCCGCGCATTGGAATCCAGTCCAAAAAAATCATGGCGGCGTGGACCAGCGGAAACAACCTTCCAAAAAAATTGGCGGCAATGCTAAAAAAAAGCTGCGCCGAGCATCCTGATAATAACGCCCAATGTTGTGGATAACTTTATTTGACAGAAAATTGTGGTGCGGTAAAATAATATAGTCAGCGTCAGCGTTAGCTGGCAAAGCGTCAGTGAGCACATTTCCAATCAGCGGTTTCAAAATAGGATTTATGGGCAATTATTCATAAAGAGGAAAACGAAAGGCAATTTCCGCAGCAAAAGGAAAGGGCATTTCGGTATTAAGTTTAAGCCGTAGCGCGTATGAAAATCCGATTTTGAAACTTATCTCGCGTAATTGGGCGCATAAAAGCGTCCAGCAAAACAGAGGAGAGCTCTGCGGAACGCTTCCGTTAAGTGTCTTTGATACCGTAATCGAAGGCAGCTAAGGGAAGCGAGTATCCGCATCTCTCCTTTAAATTTGGGCAATTTTACCAAGCCGGGCTTTAATGGGCGATGATTTGGTGGTAAAATGAAGACATAAAACATATGGATTTAAGCCGATATAATAATAAAAAAATACTAATTCTTGGATTGGGCCGGGAAGGATTGGCGACATTAAGGTTTTTTTTGGAAAATTGCCATAAAACCGAGCTTGGAGTTGCGGATAAAGCAAAAACCGATAATTTTAATCATGAAATCAAGGAATTGATCGTCCATAACCCCAATATAAAAATTTTTTCCGGGGAAAATTATCTTTCGGGCATAAACGATTATGATATCGTAATTAAAACCCCGGGTATTCCAATCCATATTCCGGAAATAGAACAAGCATATCAAAAAGGAAAAGTTTCATCCCAAACCGAAATATTTTTTGAACAATGCCCCGGGACGATTATAGGCATCACCGGGACAAAAGGAAAAAGTACGACGTCGTCGATAATCTACGATATATTCAAAGCGGCCGGGAAAAAGGTTTCTTTGGTCGGCAATATCGGGACGCCAATGATTTCTTTTTTGAAAGACGCGGCTGCGGAAAGTTTTTTCGTTTGTGAACTTTCGGCGCATCAATTGTATGGTTTAAGGAAAAGCCCGCATGTTTCGGTGTTGCTGAATATATATCCAGAACACCTTGATTATTATAAAGATTACAACGAATATATTCTGGCAAAAGCAAATATCGCCATTCACCAGCTTGAGAGTGATTGCTTGATTTACAATTCATCGAATAGGGAAGCGGCGGGAGTCGCTCAAAAAGCAATCTCGAAGAAAATTGCGTTTAATGAATATAATTGGAAATATTCCGGCCAAACTGCTTTGATCGGAAAATTTAATTTGGACAATGCCAAAGTGGGAGCGATCATTGGCCGGGAATTCGGGATTACGGATGATATTATCAATTCCGCGATCGAGAAATTCAAACCGCTGGATAATCGTTTGGAATTTTTTGGAACCTATGATGGCATCGATTGTTATAATGATTCGCTTTCGACGATCCAAGAAAGCGCGGTTGCGGCGATTGAGGGCTTGGGGGGGCGCGTGCAAACATTGATTGCCGGCGGTTATGAACGGAATCAGCCTTTTGAGAAGTTGGCGGATGCGATCCTGTCGAGTAACATCAGCACTTTATTGCTTCTCCCGACAACCGGGCAAAGGATTTGGAGCGAGGTCCAAAATGCGGCGGGGTCGAAAGGGCGGGCGCGATTGGCGCGATTAACTCCATTTTTCGTTAAATCCATGGAAGAAGCGGTTGGTTTGGCGCTAAAAAACACCAAGCGGGGTGGAATTTGTTTGCTTTCGGCCGCTTCGGCAAGTTTTGGCGGTTTCCAAGACTACGCTGATCGAGGGAGGCAATTTGGGGAATGGCTGGTCAAGCTTGCGGAGAAAAAAAATGATTAAAGATCAATTAAAAAATCCTGATTTTATCCTGATTGCGGTGGTAGCGGCCGCGGTGGTTTTTGGAGTGTTGATACTTTCCAGCGCGTCGGCTTTATTGTCGCAATCCAAATATCATGACAGTTATTATTTGATCAGGCATCAGTTCGTGTTCGGCATAATTCCCGGATTGATCGCGGGAATGATCGCCTATAAGATTCCGATCAGATATTTGCGGAAAGGGGCGCCATTGTTGCTTTTGGTTTCGGTCATTTTGCTTTTATTGATTTTTGTTCCCGGCGTCGGGTTTTCCGCGGGTGGCGCGCAAAGGTGGATACATCTTGGTTTCACTAATGTCCAGCCGTCGGAAGTGCTCAAGCCGATTTTTATTATTTATCTCGCGAGCTGGCTGTCTTCGCGGGTAGCTGGCGCGGCGCGCCGTAACGATAAAAAAAAGGAGCTCGGCAGCACATTGGGCGCTTTTATGGTGGTTATGGGTTTGGTTGGTTTTTTGCTTTTAAAGCAGCCGGATTTGAGCACTTTTGGAATCATTGCCGCAACCGCGTTTGCGATGTATTTTTTAGCCGGGACTCCCTTAAGGCATGCTTTTTTCATGATATTCGCCGGTGCGGCTTTGTTGTGCGCCCTGGTTTATTT
>Ga0172381_10000713_pt1 | contig 40546 bp, 54 predicted proteins | sample Leawel6488metaG_FD_119754 | JGI IMG/M metagenome (GOLD analysis project Ga0172381, IMG submission 119754) | Leachate microbial communities from a municipal landfill in Southern Ontario, Canada - Leachate well 64-88 metaG | ecosystem: Engineered > Solid waste > Landfill > Unclassified | place... | reverse complement strand
TCGCTCACCGACGCGAAGGGACTGACACTGCCGAAAGAGATAAGCGGCTCTCTGGACTTGAGGTCGCTCACCGACGCGAAGGGACTGACACTGCCGGAGAAGTGCGGCTCTCTGTACTTGAGTTCGCTCACCGACGCGAATGGACTGACACTGCCGAAAGAGATAAGCGGCTCTCTGGACTTGAGGTCGGACTTAAAGAAAAAGCTTGGCATAAAATAATTTCATGTCCTCCTGACCGTTGACATGATTGGGAATGTGACGCAGACTACACTGTGGTTAGCAAAACCCAAATAATTATCCCGGCAGAATCACAACTAGCCGGAAAAATAAAAAAGGAGCCCAAGCCATGACTAAGGTGATTTGCGAGAAGGCGCAAGACGGCGATTGCTGCGGTGAAACAGATTTTATAGGGGCGTGCCATTGGGCGACCCCATCAACAGGTCGTCAGCGAATAATATATTGCGGGGATGATGAAGTGGAACTTGTGCCCGTATCGGGCGAGGAGAAAACCAATGCCGGAAAATAAACCCAAGCTGTGCAAGGATTGCGCGCATTCATGTGACTATCGTTATTACCCGCTACAATGCAACTCTCCAGAGGCTACAGGGGATGTTGTGTCAGGAATGGAGTATTGCAGCATTACAAGAAATCACAACTGTGGTCTCGAAGCAAAATACTGGCAACCCCGCCCGTCTATCTGGGCGCGGATTTTGGAGTGGTGGAGGGGATTGTGGAAAATAAAACATGGCGGGATAGATATTATAAGCAGTTTAGTTTTCTTGAGGGATATTTAGGAGAAAAAGCAGAATGTGAACTGCGCCAGTTTATAACTGACGAAATCTCCGCAGCAGAGAAGCGGGGCGTGGAATTGGAACGCGAAAACAGGAAATGTTATACATGCGAAAGGTTAGACCGCTTGCTTGCAAGAGAAAAGGAAACAAACGAATTAGATAACTGGTATCGCCAGATGTGGAAAGATGAGCATGAAAAATCTAGTAACTTGACGAAAGCATTGAAAAAAATCATACAAGACAATGCTCGTAATTGCTTGGGCATAGCGGCAGCCGCACTTAAATCCTACGAGGAGGGCAGGTGATGATTGACGAACTTGTAGTATCGTTGGACACGGCGAAGAAGTTGAAGGCGGCGGGGTGGATAAAGCCGACGGCGCATTGTTGGTCAATGTCAAATATCAGCAATGGGGAATACCGTGTTTATGTATCAGCGCATCTGGCTAATGATATTAATGCCCCCACAGCCGAGGAGATATTGGTGGAGCTGCCAATCCAAAGAATTGATGACGGTGACACGCCATTAGAATTGGCAATATCAAGATGCCGAACTTATTGGTATGTTGCATATTTGGTGAGTGAAGAGGTTGCGCCTTACGAGACAGAATTTCATGACGTATCCCTTTCCGAAGCCGCCGCGCAGATGTGGCTATGGTGCAAAAAGGAGGGCTATATAAAATGAAAAATAAAACCGCGCTTGAATACGCTTGCATAGATGTATTGGAATGGGCCGAACTGTGCCCAGCACCATGTAAACCTGAGGAATGCGATGTGCCTTTTGGTGAGGACGCGATGCGCAAGTGTATACGCCTCCTTAAAAAGTATTACACGGATAAAGCGAGGAAAAAGAAATGACCTGCCCAGATTGCAAACTGATGGAACCTCCGGCAAAAGATTGCTCCTGCTTAAATGAGTACGGGGCGAATCCAGATTGCCCCTATTGCGACGGCAGAGGTTTTACCTGTGATTGGTGTCCCGCCGATGTTGAAGCCGCGCACTATGACAGGAAGTTAGAGGATAAAAGAGGACTATGAATAAACTACTGTGGGAAGCTTATGTCGCTACCGGAGGTTCAGATATTAATGACGCGCAGCATTGCCGGGATATTTTTTGCGGTGATTGCGCCGCCTACCAACCGAGTGGATGCCGCAACAAAAAGGAATATACTTGCATGATGGAGCAATATATCGCAGAAGTATGGGGACTGGCGTGAAAGAGGCTTACGCGCTAAGCACTTGTATTCTGGTGGGATTTTCCCCGGCAGAAATCGTGAAATTCAAGGAGGGGCAAATACCTGGTACCGTACTGGTTAAAGGCAACACAATATCAGTAGCTCTGTCTGTAGAAGTTTTCGAGGCTAACTTCAAGGAGAGGGGGAATAATGAATGAACTGTGTTTGATGTTATGTTCGGGCAGTACCACAGTGAAGGCCGTAAACTTATCGCTGTGGGCGGTGGGATTGATAAGCGTGGTCGTCGTATTTGGCATAGCTGCGCTTATCGGATTTATCGTGATTCTGCGCGAAATGTTTGGCGTAGGAGAGAACGTATGAATGGCTGGCAAAAATTTGGCGTGTGTATCGCAGTTGGGTTTATTATGCTAGTTGGTTTTCTGTTGGGCCAAATAGTAGAAAGAAAAAACTGTGAAAATCTCTGCGCGCGCATGGTGTGTGGAGATTTTATAGTGGGAGATTTACAACAGTTTGGCGAACCTAACAAGAAAATCGTTTATAAATCGGGTAGTACATCTGTTTTATTTATGGCCCATGTATCTGAAAATGAGGGTTCTATATGGAAAGGAAAAACACTGTGGGATATTGCTTACGAAAATCCTATATTGAAGAAGCAATTAGAATCTGGTAAAAGTGCCGATAACCAATGGCTACTGAAATTGGGGTATAGTAGTAACGGGCATACTACTGACAGATTAGAAGTATCCTATGACGGAGATTTCATAGTTAACGGGACTGTGTTATTTCAAAATAGGAATTTAGCCCTTGTTATTTTGGAAACGATAATAAAACCCCAAAGTGAAGCGTCCCAACGATGAAATATATCAACGCAAAATGTTTGAGTTGCATAGGGTCTATGATAGGCGCGACGCGCAAGGAAGGCTGGTGAAATGAAAATAAGCGAATTGGTAAAACAGGCACACGAAACCGCAAAGGCTAAGGGCTGGTGGGAGGAGAAGAGAACTTACTTGGAAATTCTTGCACTAATTCATTCCGAAATTAGTGAGGCTGTTGAATGTGTGAGAGAAGGTATGATTGAACCTACTGTTGAAACCACCGAAATATTTAATGGTGGAAGTAAGGTGCCGCAGAAAATCTCAAAGAAGCCTATAGGCCTTCCTTCCGAACTCGCAGACGTTATTATCCGCATAGCTGACTTTTGCGGGCATGAAGGTATAGATTTGGAAGCTGCGATAAAGGCCAAGATGGCCTATAATAAAACAAGGGCATATAGACATGGCGGAAAGGCAGCATAATGGCTAGGCATAAACGATTATATTTAATCACAGATATGCAAACGGGACGCACATTCACCGTCAAGGCTTTCTCCGTAGAGCAAGCAGCGCACTTTGGTGGCTATAAACTGTCCGATATTCAAGGTAAGAAAATTAGCGTAGTGAAAATTGATAAGCCTTGAAAATGGGTGCGTTATTTACTATAATAACATTAGGGATAAATTATGCTTACAAGCAAAGGCCAGCAATGCGATGTATGCGATAAGTTTGCATTTCCAGGTGATGAATTTTTTAAGTTTGTGATTCCGATGGTTGCGGCTAAATCAGACCCTAAGATACCGGCTCCGCTTTTAGCCTGTCCGTCATGCCGGGAAAAACTAAATAAGGCTATGATTGATAACGGACAAATGACTGTCTTGCATAATATAGACGCTTTGCCTCCCGGAAGGCTCAAACGGATATTAATGCAGATACAAAACAAACAGAGTTTGAGGATTGCTTAATGCAAAAGGATTGTGTTGTGAAAGAGTTAAACTTCGCCTTCGGGATAAATATTTCCGCGATACTCGCGCTATTTGAGGCTGTTGCCTATTTTGCTATCATAAAAAGACGGATTTTGACGGGCTGGTGGCGGAATGGCAGACGCGACGGACTTAAAATCCGTTGGCCGCAAGGCCGTGGGGGTTCGAGTCCCCCCCTGCCCACATAACAGGCGCATGATTGAAGATATAGTAAAAGCGATTCGTAATTTGTTCGCAGGCAGCACGAATCTTCCCGCGCAATGCGGAGTGTGGGCTGAAATTTATGACAAAGCTACCGCCTAGACAAGAGCGATTTCGCTAAATATACCTATGATTAAATTTCCAAAACATGTCGAATTGAGAATTAACCACAACCCCCAAGTAATAAATAATGAAACCGTGGCAGAATATTTGCGTATTGAAGAAGTAGAAGATTGTGATTTTATTAATAGTGATGATGAAGCCGTTGCAATTAAGAATAACAGTTTGTGGGTTATCCAGTGGTATCCTTCTAATCCCGTAGGTTTCTATTGGGCGTATGGGGCTACATTTGAAACCGCACTAAATAAAGCAAATGAAATAAATAGGGAAGTTTATGGATAAAAAAAGAATAACAAAGCCATGCTTGAGGTGTGGTAGATTGCGACATAGAAATATGATATGCGAATGGGGTATGTCTTTAAAACCGGGAAGCATTAATTATATGACGCCTTATGGAGATATTTATCATATTCGTGGAGCTATTAAATTTAAGGGTATAGGTAGATATTTTAGGATTAATCATGCCGCATAAATTAACCCCTCGCCAAGAGCGTTTTTGCCAGGAGTATATTAAAGACCTTAACGCTACACAAGCGGCTATTCGTTCTGGATATAAACAGCCAAATGTGCAAGGTCCCACTCTATTAGTAAAAAATAGTATTAAAAACCGTATCGCAGAACTCACTAAACCACGCACTGAGGCTGCTGGCTTGACCGCAGAGCGTGTTTTGCAAGAAATACAGCGCATATCCTGCTGTGATATCGGGCAAGCATTTAATGAGGACGGAACGCTCAAGCCGCTTAAAGATATGCCGGAAGATGTGCGGAGGGCAATATCTGCCATAGAAATAGAGGAGAAACGGGAAGCAGATAGTGATGATGGTAAAGTTTTTGGCACAGTGAAAAAAATCAAGTTTTGGGATAAGAACAAGGCTATAGAGATGGCGGGCAAGTATCATAAGCTATTTACGGACAAGGTAGAGCATTCCGGCAGCGTAACGCTTGAACAACTCATTGACGGGTCTTTTAAGGCTGAGAGGGAAAATGACAAAAGCTAGGATTTGGAGTATTTTTTTAAGTGGTTATTTTTTGGGGCTTGGGTTTTCAATGGTATCCCGGCATTCAAAAACAGAGGCATTTTTTTCGCTAGCGTGTTCTCTTATAATAGTATCGTTAATCATGGATAAAATGGCAAAAAAATGAGTATGTATTCCAGCGCAAGCATTAATCGGGACACGGCCATAAAGTTTCTATCCGAGAGAATAGGAGATTTTTCTAACGATGAAATAGAGGATATCCTTAACTATTTGCTGACACATAGATTGTCGGTCCTATTTTCTGTAATTCCTGACGGGAAATGTTATCCTGATATACAAAATAATATCCTAACCGAGATAACTGGAAAAGTTAAATCTGTTTATCCACAGGAAGATGAACTTAGCATATAAAAAATATGCTTCCAGCTCACGCTAAACTAATCGAATGGAGATATGATACCGCACTGTTTGCGCGGGATAATTTCCAGTTTGAGCCGGATAAGTGGCAGCTTGAGGCTTTCAGGGCATTAGACGCTAAAGATACTCCCCGGCTCCGTGTCGCGCTTAAAGCCTGTGCCGGACCCGGCAAGACCGCAGTGCTTGCAATCTATGGCTGGAAATTCCTATCAACATGGTGTCAGCAGGGCGCACATCCCAAAGGCGCGGCAATAGCTACAACAAAAGATAACCTTGACGATAACCTCTGGCCCGAATTCTCGAAATGGCAGCAGCGTAGCCCATTCTTGCGCGACCAATTCACGTGGACAAAGAGCAGGATATTCGCTAACTGTGCGCCTGAAACATGGTTCCTCTCCGCGCGAAGCTATCCTAAGACTGCCGACGAAAACGAACAGGGCCGAACGTTATCAGGCTTACATAGCGATTATGTGCTATATCTTATTGACGAATCCGGCGACATACCTATCTCGGTATTAAAGAGTGCAGAGCAGGGACTATCAAATTGCAAATTCGGACGAATAATCCAAGCCGGAAACCCCACAAGCATGACGGGGATGCTGTATGCGTCATGCACGGATTTGGCTGATAAGTGGGAGACTATAACCATTACCGGCGACCCGGATGACCCGAATCGAAGCCCACGCATAGACAAGGAGTGGGCCATTGAACAGATAAAGACCTACGGACGTAACGACCCTTGGGTAATGGCTTATATTCTTGGTCTATTCCCCCCCGTAGCCATGAACGCGCTTATAGGCCCGGATGAGGTTGATGCGGCAATGAATCGCATTATAACCGAGGCGCAAGTAGCTTTCAGCGATAAGCGTATCGGTGTGGACTGTGCGAGGTTTGGAGATGATAGGACATTCATTGCACGTAGGCAGGGATTAGCTGCGCTTGAGGGCGTAACCATGCGTAATGCCCGTAGCGAAGAGATAGCGGCCCGTGTAGCTTCTATTGATAGCGAGTGGAAAGGAAGCGACTTACAATTCATTGACTCTACTGGTGGATGGGGAGCTGGTGTAGAGGATGCTTTAAGGCTGGCGCAATATAAACCTATCCCCATCAATTTTAGCAGCACGACGGTAAACAATCCGCGCTATTTTAATCGCCGCACTGAAATGATTTATGAGTTTTGCGAGTGGATTAAGCGCGGAGGATGCTTGCCGAAATCCCCGCAACTTAAAAAAGAATTATGCGCTCATACATATTTTTTTCAGAATGGCAAAATCCGCGTTGCTGAGAAAGACCAAGTAAAGAAGTTGATAAAATGCTCACCCGACGAAATGGACGCTTATGCGCTAACCTTCGCGCTGCCGGACAGGCCGCGTCCATCGGAGGCTGGACAAGAATTGACTAAGCGTCGCAACCGTGCAGAGTTTGCAAGGCCGCATAACTACGACCCATTCAGCGAGGAGAATAATCCATATCGAGATAATGGTTGACAATTCCGCGCACTGTGGTATAATTAAAGTTGGAGACAATCAATATGGGTTCAGTGGCAGACATAATTTCGGCACCCGTAATGGCTACAGTTTCAGCCGCTAAGGGTATTGGAAAAATAGTGGACAGAGCTACTACTTCCCCGAGCAATCCTCTTGTCGGTGCGCTGAAAGAACAGACAAAACAAGCCGCAGATTTACAGGCACAAACTTTAGCACAGCCTAAAAAATTACAGTCCGATGATTTTCTTGCAAGGAAAAACGCACAGATTGATAAATTGCGCATGGGCCTTGCAAGCACGATGACGGGTGCGGGGCTTACATCTCAATCTTCGGGAAAGAGTAAGTTGGGCGTATAATGACCAAAGACGTAGCCAAATCCATAGCCGAATCAAAAGCATACCAAGACGCAATGCGCGTTCTTGGTGCTTTGGTTGGCTGGGGTAAAGTTATGGCTGAATTCAAGGATGGTAAAATAGTGATGAGCCGGTTTGAAACTGATATAAAACACTAAAGCGGGTAACTGATTACAGTAGCCGCCCTCTATGCCTAATGGCATGGTGGGCGGTTTTTTTATGGATAAAAAATGTTGCTAAGTAACAATATGCCAGACCCGCGTTACGGCGGGCAAACAAACGGGATGCTTGAGCCTATTAACAAAAAGGCTCTTCCGTCTACGCCTAACATTGACCTTGCTCCATATCAGCAGCGATGGTCTTTAATGCGCCTTGAGGTATTTACGAAGTGGTATCAGCACTGGCGAGACCTATCCCGGTATATCAATCCCAAGCGCGGATGGTTTGAGGGATTCGTTCCTAACTATAACGGGCAGTATGACTATAGGCTTGTTATGGACGGCGACCCGGCGCAGTATGCACGTGTTCTATCGGCTGGCATGACCTCCGGCCTTACTTCCCCTTCCCGTCCTTGGTTCAGGCTTGCACTTGAGTATCCAATGATAGAAAAATCCGCAGCAGTTGATATGTGGCTTGAGGACGTAGAGCGCACGATAATGTCCGTGTTTTCAAAGTCAAATATATACGACGCTTTTCAGCATTGCTATGAGGAATTGGGGTTATTCGGAACCGGCGCATTTGGAATATACGAGGATTATGACCATGTTATCCGTGCTCGGTCTTATACCGTTGGAGAATACTACTTAGGCACAGGACACGATAGCCGAGTAAACAGTTTTGCCCGCCAGTATTACCAGACGGTTGACCAGCTTGTTGAAGAATACGGATGGGAGAATTGCAGCGATAAGACCAAGGCAATGTATCAAGCGGGAAACCGCGACCAGTTTGTTTTGGTTTATGAGCTGGTTGAGCCGAATACAACCCGCGTTTCCGGGCTTGAGAATTTCCAAGGCAAGAAGTTTAGGTCTATTCGGTGGGAAGCGCAGAACAATACCAACAAGGCATTAAAGATTTCCGGCTATAACGAATTCCCGATAATGGCTCCCGTTTGGGATACCGTTACCACAGCCGATATATACGGTATTGGCCCGGGCTGGCATAGCCTAGGGGATATTAAAGAGCTTTACCGGATAACCAAAGACCTGTTGCTTATCACAAACAAGATAGGCGACCCCCCTGTTGTGTTGGATGCCAGTGTTGAAGGGCAGGGCAATATGCTCCCCGGCGGCATTACTCGGTCTACCTCTACCACGTCTAACGCTGGGATACGACCGGCTTATCAGATTCAGGGAGACCCCGTATCGCCGCTACGCTTACGGATTCAAGAAAAGAAGCAGCAGATTGCCAGCCGGTTCTATGCAGACCTGTTTATGATGATGCTCAATAATGAGCAATCAAATATGACGGCGCGAGAAGTCGCGGAGAAGTCCAGCGAGAAATTGCTATTGCTTGGGCCGGTTCTTAACCGCGTTCAGTGTAATATGCTTAACCCTGCTATTGAGCGCACTTTTGCTATTTGTTTACGGAAAGGATTAATCCCGCCGCCTCCTCCCGAAATACAGGGTCAGCCGCTAAAGGTTGAGTATATCAGCATTTTAGCACAGGCGCAGAAGATAGCCGAAGTCCAACAGATTGATGCTATGTCAAGCTATGTGGCGAACCTCGCGCCGGTATTCCCAACTATCGTTGACAACTTTGACCAAGACGAAGCGGTAAGAGAACGTGCTGAAATGCTTGGAACACCTAAACGCATAATCCGGTCCAAGAATGATGTTGCTGGCATACGGCAGCAGCGGGCACAGTTGCAAGCAGCTACGGAGCAACAGGCAGCTATGGCACAGGCGGCAGAGATGGCACAGAAGCTATCCCAAACTCCCGTAGGTGATAGGAACGCGCTTGAGCATTTGACCAACACGGAACCGGCGCAGGAGGGTATGTAATATGTCCAGCGACCCTAAAAACATTGAGCAATTAACCAAAGACGCAATTGCCCGCAATGTTGAGTATGAGAAGTATGCGGGTATGGACGATGTTGAAATTGCAAAGGTAAAAAAAGAGGCCGAGGAGCGCAAGCGATTACTCAAGGGCCGATTTGATATGCAGCAATCCTTGCGTCATGTTGAAGTCCGGCGCACGTTGTGGCGTATATTGGAATTTAGCGCACCGTATCAACCGTCCTTTGACCCTGTAAATCCGGCTAATACGGCACATAGAGAAGGCCAGCGTTCCGTCGGGTTAGAGATAATCAAGATGATAATGGACGCGGATTCACAGGCATATTTGCAGATGTTCAATGAACATCAGAGCGATTTGAAGGTTGAGAACGAGCGAAAACGCAAGGAGAGCGAAGAACATGACGATTAAAGAATCAATAGCACCTGCCGCACAGCCAGCACCGGCCCCGGCAGTTATAGAGCCAAAGGAAGGCGCACTGGCAAGCCCTGCCGCGCAACCCGCGCCCGCGCCTGAATCTAAAGCAGAACCGCCCAAAGAGGGCGATGATACCACAATCTTAGGTGCAAAACCTAAAGAAGAAGGAAAACCGGCTGGCGAATCAAAGCCGCCGGTAAAGCAGGAAGCACCCGAAAAGTATGCTGACTTCGCCCTGCCGGAAGGTGTAACTATGGATAAGGCCATGCTTGAAAAAGCGTCAGCCGAATTCAAAGCAATGAACCTCTCGCAGGAACAAGCACAGAAGTTGGTTACTATTCAGGCGGAACACGCCAAAGCTATGAATGCCGAGATTATCAATTCATTCAAAAAACAGGTTTCAGACTGGAAAGACCAGACTGTAAAACTGTATGGCAATGAGTTTGAAAAGAAATCCGGCGTAGCGGCTGCGGCGATTGACCGATTTGGGTCTCCTGAACTCCGTCAGTTGTTGAACGATACCGGATTGGGTAATCATCCCGACGTTGTAAAGTTTTTCGTATCCGTCGGTGAAAAGATGGCAGAAGACCAGCCCGGTGAAGGCAAGAAGCCGCAAGGCGAAAAAAGCACCGCAGAGCTTTTGTATGGCTCTACGATGACTAAAAAATCGTAGCAAAGGAGACTACTAAATGTCTACAGCAATAGGTAATACCATGCTTACCCTGTTCGACCATGCAAAGCGCGTGGACCCGGACGGTAAAATTCCCCGGATAGTGGAGATGATGAACCGTTCCAATCACATCATAGACGATATGGTTGTGGTTGAGGGAAATACGCAGAACGGTTATATCACCACTCTCCGCACCGGCCTACCGCAGATTGCTTGGCGGTCTATCAATCAGGGCACACAGCCTAGCAAGTCTACCACGAAACAGGTTACTGTTACGGCTGGTATTCTTGAAGGTCTTGGAAAGGTTGATGAGGAACTGGTTGAACTCGCGTCAGACGGTATGGCTTTCCGCCTTACCGAGGTTTCGCCGTTCATGGAATCGTTTACGCAGACGCTTGCTACCACAATGTTCTATGGTGATGTCCGTGTAAATCCTGACCGCTTCACGGGACTGTCGGCGTTCTACGCGCAGCTTAATGCCGCGTATCAGGCAAACCCGGACGCGCTTGTAAATCCGTCCACCAGCCTGCCGGATTCAGGCCGCAACGTGTTTGACGCTTCAATGGGTGGTGTTTATGGCACTCCCGGAAACGGTGTCAATTGTTCTATGTGGCTTGTTGTGTGGGGTGATAACTCCATACATACCTTCTATCCGAAGGGAACCCGCGCCGGTATTTACCATGAGGATAAAGGTAAATGGCTGGTTGATGATGGTCGTGGTGTTGGAGCGTCTTATTTCGCGTTCGTTGACCAGTATAAGGCAAAACTTGGCCTTTGCGTCCGCGATTGGAGACAGGCCGTCCGCATAGCCAACATTGATACTACGGCTCTGGCTACCGCGTCCGACAACAATGACTATTCGGCTAACCTTATCAAGAACGCGATACAGGCAGTCAACTATATCCAATTCCCGCAGATGGGTAAAGCTGTTTGGTACTGTAATCGTGTCCTCAAGACCTATCTCGAAGTAAAAGCAATGAATAGATTTAACGCTTCTTTGCTTGCTACTACTATCGAAGACGGTCTGCCGGTTACTCGCCTTATGGGTATACCTATCCATAAATGCGACGCGCTGATGAATACCGAAGCGGCGGTGTCCTAATATGGCGTTGACTAAATCGGCGTTCATATACGGACAGGAACAGCAGAACGGTCTTGCTGGGTATCTCGCGGTTCATTTCAGAGGATGGGGAACTGCGACGGTGCTTAGCGGACAGACTGCTATTGTCGTAACCGATACAGAAATAAAGACTGGCGATATTATCATAGCTTCCGTAATCACTAAAGGCACAAATGCCTGTTATGTGGTTGGAACTGCGATAACAAACGTTACGTCGTTCACTATCACGGTGAACACAGACCCTGGAGTCGGTGGTGCGGTAATAGGATACCTCATCATCCGCGCATAGCCCCAAAGGGCAAGGAGAAAAAAAATGATACTTGATAGACTGAATGTTCTGACCGCCCTTGATGTGGGCGATTCCCCGACACTGGTGCAGGATACTGGTTCCACGTCCTGTATTGACCAAGGTGTTTACGGTGCGTCGTTTAGCACCGTTGACGCTGGCGGGGTTTATGTCGGACCGTATCTAGTAGTTAGGCTGAAAGCTGCTTGCACTTCCGGCACTTCGGCTGCGACTGTTACGTTTGTGTGGCAGGATTCCCCGGACAATTCAAGCTGGACTGACTTGTTCACGAGCCCAGCCTACACCATAGCGCAACTTACCACAATCCCGCAAATGCTATTGGCTGTTCGTATTCCAGCGACAAAGCAGCGGTATTGTCGTGTAGCGTTTCGCATTGGCACGGAAGTGCTTACTGCTGGAACTTTCCAAGCGTTCCTTGTCAACGACGTTGAACAGATTGGATTGATACAGCGTGGTGCGACACAGACGGTTACTATGCCTACTGGTGCTATGAATCAGACTATGGGCAATAGTGTATTGGATAGCTAATATCTATCCTGAACGGTTTACCGTTCCAAACGTAGCCCCGGCCTACGATACCCGAAAGGGAGCCGGGGGTTAACCAAAAGGAGAAAACTCGATATGGCTTATACGAAAGAACAGAGAGAAGCAAACGCGGCAAAGTCGGCAACGGCTGGTCCGGTTATGGCAGAACAGCCCACGCGAAAAGTGATACGGCCCATGCCCGCCGAAACTAAAGCTGAAAAGCTAGAAAAGAAACTCAAAAAGGGATGGTGCAAGTTTGCCGCCGAAAATCGTTGTTACGTTGAGGGTGTTCAGCTTGAAGGCGACCAGACGATAACGCTTTCCCCTGCTGCCGCATATCGCCAGAGCAAGAATAAAAACTTGCGACTGGTTGAGGGTGAAATAGTAGCAGACCTGTCGAAGGACGAAATAGAGGCATTGGAGGATGGTGAACCGTCCGTTACTGAAACTGCCTATATCCCTGACGGACAGGTTAGGCTGATAAAACAGGCGTAATAAATTCAGTCCGGGGCGCATCTTGGTGGTGCGCTCCGGCATAAAAACCATAGTGGAGACTAAAATGAAAAAAGCAATACTTTTTATAGCGATGCTGTCAGCCATACCCGCTATGGCAATGTCAGCAACGCTCACAAAAACAGGCCCCATAGCGTACGGAGGCTATCTTGTAAATGAATCCGGATTAGCATATAGCACGTCTGCAACGCTTGACGTTGATTCTTATGGTGCGCGGAAAGTGTCGGCGGTGGTGTCTTTGACTTCTACGACCTTTACATCAGGCACATTTACCGACGGAACGCAGTCAACTGGAAGCGTTACTGTTGCGTCAACCACGTCATTGTCTGGCGTAACCCTAAAAATAAATAGGATAACATTGACGGCAGGAACTGATTATGTCGTTGACGTTCCTACTAAAACAGCTACAAACATTGCGGCAGCAATAAATGCAAATTCCTTTCTTGCGCCTATTATTCTTGCCGAAGCTTCTGGTTCAGTCGTAACCTCTACGTCCGTTGCTGTGGGAGGTAATTATACAATGGCTGTTTCTAATGCTGCCAAACTCACATTATCCGGCGCAAATATGACCGGAGGCACAGGCGCATATTACAGTGCTGCATCTGATACGATTAGGATAGCTTCACATGGATATACGCTTGGCTTGCCGGTGCTTTATACGCAAGGTGCGGCGATTGGCGGGCTAACTGACCAAACTACATATTATGTTATTCCTGTGGATACCAATAGCATAAAACTGTCCGCAACTTCTACCGGCGCAATCGCGGGTTTGCCTGTTAACATCACCACGCAACGCGCACAGCTTACCGCAAACACTTACACACTCGCGCCTTTAGAAATTGACGGGAATGCCAGTTATAAATGGCAAGAATCAAATGACGGAACGACCTATTTTGATATGGGCGTTTCAAGCGTAACTGTGGTATCGCCTTACACACTAGACGTATCAACGCAGGATTTTTCAGACGTAAATTTCAGATATTTGCGTCTGAATATAACCGCTCCGACTTATGGCGGTATCCAAATAAAAGCCGCAACACACGTAAAGGAATAGGTGAATAAAATGAAAAAAATACTTATAACAATATGCTTGTTATGCGCCGGTGTTGCTATGGCGCAGGAAAATCAAAGGCCGTCATATTTCGCGTCTAATCGTGGAAGCGGCGGTTATGTTATGAACTCTTATGGTTCATACTTCGGGTCCATGTTCAACAAGAAAAGCGGCGTTAATACATGGTGTCTTGGATATAGCACAGACATGATAGCGTCAACGGGGACATGTGTCCTTGAATGGAATACTTCGGGAATTACTGGAAATGTTACTGGAAGCATTACCGGAGCCGCTTCGCTAAATGTTCTTAAAGCTGGCGATACCATGACCGGGGCATTTGTTATCGCTCCATCCACTAGAACATCAACGGATGATTACGTTTACATATCAAAAATATCTGGAGATGTTCATACTGGTGGCGCGGCGCAGAAAACTTATGCTCTCGGAATAACCACAAATAGACCAGTTGGGTCTGCCGCTACTGGAGATTCCAACGACGCATTGATACGCGGCTCATTCAATAACTATGCAGCCAACGACGCTAATTTCATAATGCGCGGCATAAACATGAGCGTCAACAATCGTAGTGGCGGTACGCTTGGTTTCCTTGACAACGCGCTTGGGAATCAGAATAAAACCGGAGGCACGGTAGGTACGATAACTGGCCTTACGGTGACTCCTGAAAACTACGGCACAGTGTCGGACTTGTTCGGCGGCGTTGACGTCGTTATGAAAAACGAAGGTGCGGTTGCTACTTCGGAGTTTGGTGTTCGAGTCCGCAATCTCAATAACTCACTCGGCACGGCGGTTGATTCAGCGTTTCTTGTTAGCGATACCGGAGCAAATATAGGATTCACTAACGGGTTGAATTTGAACGGCGCAACCGTGACAAATGACTTGAAACTGCATAGCGGCGATGTTATAAGCAATGCTGCTGCTGGTACTGTTGGATTCAGCGGTGGGATAGATGTTGTTGGTGGTATAAATGCGGGTTCTGGCAATGTCGGGATTGTTGATGCAACAGGAAAAATCCCTGCAATATCTTCAACGTATATTGCTGACCTAAGTGGCACGAACTTGACGGGCGTTGCGTTACTCGGTTCCGCTAATACGTTCAGTGCTGATATGAATGCAAAGAGCATTGACTTAACTGGCGGCGTTTCAGCTTCCACGGTGAGCATTGGTTCGCTGTCTTCCGCGGAGGCGATAACATTGACGGACAATTACATACCGATGCAAGTAAATGTTGAATCGCAAACCAATCCGGGCGCAGCTTACACGCTAGGTGGCATTTATGGTAAAGCGTCTAGCAAGTCTGGTACGGATATGGCAAATGTTCAAATTGTGGGTGTGCTTGCCCGTGCTGGAATGAACAGCAATGTTACCGACGCTTACGGTACACAAAGTCATCTCTCTATAGCAAGTGGGGCGCGCTCAACTGGAAACATGACGGCGGTGTCAGGAAAAACCATACTTGCCGACAGCGTTAATTCTGGAATAGTTACGGCTGGATTGTTTACACTGGAAGGTCCTGTCGGTGCAGCGGTTTCCCCCACAACGGCATATGGTATCTGGGCTGACATTGTGGACACTAATATCAATTCTGGCGTAATGGTTCATGCCAACGGCTCAACCGTAGGTTCTGGTTTGACCATGGCTAAAACTGGAATTGGTGCATTCACTAAAGATATCACGCTTCAGAATGGCGAAACTATTGACAATGCCACAGATGGGGCTATTTCCTTTAGCGGTGCTATCGCCCCATTAAGCAAGAGCAAGGCTGACCTTTTAGCGGATACTCCCGTAAAAGTGGGAGTTATGTATTCCTGCTCAGATTGTTCCGCGACGACTATAGCGTTTTCTACTGCCACAACTCCCGGCGGTGTATCTGATATTGCGAATAGAACTACGGCGATAAACTAGGGGGTTAAATGGATGCGTCTAATACAAAAATAACGATAATAAACAAAGCCCTCTCGCATATCAAGCAAAGGACAATTACCTCGCTTGACGAACAGAGCGAACAGGCGCGTAAGGCAAATCTATTCTATGATTGTGCGCGTAGGTCTGCCTTGCGTGGATGTGATTGGCGGTGGGCCACAGTCAAGAAACCTCTTACTTTGCTTGGAACTCAAGAGGACGGGCTTGCATATCCCGACGATAATTCAAAGCAGGACTATTTGCAGGAGTGGAGTTATACCCATGCCTATCCTCAAAATTGCGTAAGGTTTCGCCGGATATTTAATCCTAGCCGCCGGGCCGATGAATCCATATACATAGAACAGCACCAAGGTGACCATCCGACGCGCCGCAATAACTTTGAGATAGCGCGTTCTCCGGTAACGAATGTAATCTGCATAGGTTCTGAAATTGAACTGGCATGGGCCGAATACACCTATGACATTACCGACGAGAGCCAGTTTGATGATATGTTTCAGGACGCGCTTGCTTGGGAACTGGCGGCAGAATTAGCCATTCCTCTTTGTTGTGATTTGCAGTTACAGCAATCGGTAAAACAAGACGCTAAAGAGGCAATGGACGAAGCGCGGCGTAAAAATGGCGGAGAAGGGACGGAAATGCAGCCGCGGCAATCAAACTATGACGCGGCGCGCATGGGCGGCTATTATGGGCCTCCCAATTTTGGCGATACATTTTAGAGGATTTAATGCCCTTACCCATTCATGGTATACAACCAACGTTCGCCGGTGGAGAATTCAGCCCTAGCCTATATTCCCGCGTTGATATAGCCAAATACTCAACTGGCCTTAAAACCGCCCGCAATGTCAATATCATGCCACAGGGAGGCGTTAGAAATAGGCCGGGGTTTTATTATGCTGGAACGGCAGGGGATTCTGCTCATGCGGTAAAACTTATACCGTTTGTGTATTCCGATGGGCAAGCATACATCCTTGAAATGGGACAGTATTATTTTAGAGTTTATGCCAACGGAGAAAGGCTACTTGTTGACCCGGATAATTTATCTAACTTTGACCCTACAGCATATTATCCGCAAAATTCTCTTGTTAAAGTTGGAAGTTATGTGGCTATTTATTGGGATGGTGCTACTGAAAAATATCTTACTGCCTATGCGCCATACGGAACAGACATAACAGATATGGCGGCAGATGTTGATGTATCTGGTGGTGTTGATTGTGCTGTAAGCGTAACGGCAGCTAATAAATTCCTGCATTTTAGAGTAGGTTCTACTGCTTCAAATAATTCAGCCGCAAACTTTCAGACTAAATTACGCGCTCTTGGTGGAGATTTCGCTAACTGGTTTGTTGTGGAAAATACCAAATATGCCGCCGCACGGATAACAACAATAACGTCAGGATTCACAACCTTTTATGAAAATAACAAAGAATATGTAAATCTTGTTTATGCCATTGCTGGAAACAGTAGTAACACAAGCATTTTTCCTGCCAAAATGACGACATCAGAGGCGGTGGCATGGCAGGAATGGACAGACCAAGTTACAACGCCTTATGCTGGAGCGGATTTATCAAGTCTAAAATTCACGCAATCTGCTGATACGCTTTTCATTTGTCATCCTGATTATGCGCCCAGAAAAATAGTTAGGCAAGCAAGTGGCGCATGGACGATTGAAACTGTTAAGTTTTACAATGGCCCATTTATGGCAGCTAATACAATATCGGGCCAACAGATAACGCCTAGCGCGGCATTTAGCGCGACCACAAAGACGATTGCGAGTGTTGCTTCATATCTTATCTATCCATTGGAATATGCCGTGCAATTGGTAACGTCTACGGCGCATGGTCTTTCCACTGGCGACCAGATAAAAGTATCAGGACTTGATGGCGCACTTGCAAGCACATTAAACGATAACACCTATAGCGTTATCGTGGTTGATACAACGACTATAAAACTATGCTATCAGGGAACCGGAAACGGCGTTATGATAGGTAGTTCCGCAATAAATTATAATGCGACCACAGGAACTGTAACAATCCCCGGGGGGATTACTCTTACTTCAAATTTTGAATTATTTGATTCGTTGCATGTCGGGGCATTATTCCAGTTAACGTACACAATTCCTGCGCAAAATAATACTGATTCGGGGTTTTCTACAAGCCCTCATACTTCCAGCACTATAAAATGCGGAAGCACTTGGCGGCTTATAACTTCCGGCACAGCATGGAATGGCGGCGTAACAATCCAGATGTCTACCGATAATGGCACAACATGGAATACACTTAGGACGATTACAGGAGACAATCTCAATAATGTTGACACATCTGGAGAAACAGGTGTTCAGCAATGCCTTATAAGAGCAACCGGAACACAAGCAAGTGGAACTCTTACCGTCAATCTTTCATGCGATACTTTTGACTGGATTAACACAGTCAAGATATTGACTGTTGTTGACGCTTTTACCGTGACATGCGAAATACAAGATACCGATTTAACGGGACTTGGCGGCACTACAGCAACATATCAATGGGCCGAGGGTTCATGGTCTGATTATCGTGGTTATCCTACGGTATGCTCTTTCTTTCAGGATAGGCTTGTATTCGCCTCCACTATTTCAGAACCGCAAACAGTATGGTTCAGCCAGACAGCAGACTATACAAACTTCGGGGTAAGTTCTCCTGATTTAATTGATAGCGACGCTATCAGCGTTGTGCTTCCCTCTCGGACTGTCAATATAGTAAAGAACATGGCCCCTCTTACGGCTATGGTTGTTTTAACTTCAGATTCTGATTTTAGCATTGAGGCCGGAACATCAGGAGTATTAACGCCCACATCAATTATAATAACCTGTCATGGGCATAGAGGAACTAATGCGGTAACTCCGGCGATTGTTGGTAATGAGTTGATTCTGGTTCAGCAGATGGGAACGGTATTGCGTAATCTAATTTACCAGTTTTCTGTAAGCGGTTATATGGGAGACAATATCAGCATAATGTCTCAACATCTTTTTACCGGACACCAGATAGTTGATATGGCTTTCCAGCAGGAACCGGATAGTATTTTGTGGGCCGTGCGCGATGACGGCACATTGCTTTCATTGACGTATATGCGAGAGCAAGAGGTTATTGCATGGACGCACCATGATACCGACGGCCTTTTTGAAAGCGTAGCCGTCATACCAAACACCACTCTTGGAATTAATGAAGTATGGGCGGTGGTGAATCGGACTATAAACGGAAGCACGGTTAGATTTATAGAGCGCATGTCGCCGCGAGATATGGGAGATAGCGCGGAAGATTACATGATGCTGGATTGCGCTATAACCTACGACTCAACAGCGACAACCACAATAACAGGCTTATCGCACCTAAACGGGAAAACTGTCAATGCGCTTGCGGATGGCAATGTTGTAACTGGACTTACGGTAGCCGGTGGTAGCGTAACCTTGCCCGTAGCTGCCTCTTTGGTTCATGTTGGCTTGCCTTATATATCCGACGTTGAAACATTGCGCGTAGAGCTTTCTGACCAAACTGGAACGGCGCAAGGGCGCAAGATAGCGATACCTCGCGTTACCATTCGATTCTGGAACTCTCGCGGAGGGTGGATTGGTATAACTTCACAGGACACTACGGAGATAGCGTCTACAGGAACTACAGGATTAGACCAGATAATGCAACGGGAGCCGGGGGATAATTACAGCGACGCAATACCGCTTAAATCGCGCGATTACCTGTTTACCCCGAATGGCGGTTATGATTTTGGCTCAAGCATATTCTACCGGCAAGTTGACCCTCTTCCATTTTGCATAACGGCATTTATTCCGCAAATAATAAAGGCAGATAATTGATGAACATTGATTCAAGAAATGCGGTATTTGAGGATTGCGCTTTTCTGGCTGAACGGTTAAGGCCGGAAGATTCTATAGAGGCTACGGCGCAATGTGGAAGCCCGTTAAAGGCACTTGAGCATTCATTCAATTCGTCAGAGTTTAAGATTACGCTTTTGATTAACGATAAGCCGGTTGCAATGTTTGGTTTAGCTGTCCCTGTAATTCTTGGAAATGTCGCAAATATATGGTTACTTGGGACACCAGAACTTGCTAAAATTAAAAAGACATTTATGGTTATGAGTCGCATAGTTGTAAAAAGATACCTTAAGATGTATCCTGTATTATGGGCGCAAGTTGACGCTAGATATACTAAAACCCATAAATGGCTTAAATGGCTAGGCGCGGAAAAAATATCAACGTATAATTTACACGGTGTTAAGTTTAACGATTTCATTATCAGGAGGGCATAATATGGGTGCTGCCGCGATACCGTTAATGGTTGGTGGAGGTGCATTGTCGGCCTATGGCGCGATAAAAGGCGGTCAAGACCAAAGCAATTATTATTCATACCTTGCCGGGACTTCACAGATAAATGCAGACCTTGCGAAAGCTGCCGGGGAATCAACTGTAAAAAGTATAGGCGCACAGGAATATCAGGGGATTAAAGACATAAGTGCGAAAGGAAAAGCGGCGGTTGGGGCGCAAAAAGCGGCAATGGCGGCAAGCGGCGCGGGAGTTGGTTCAAAGACTTCCGAACAGATTGTAAGCAACACTATGAGCAATATTGAACTGGACGAACAGGCACTACGCTACAATGCGGATTTACAGATGAAAAACGCCAGAATCGGCTCACAGGTTCAAGCCCTTAATTATGAAAGTCAGGCGGTTGGATATAAAATGGCTGGTTCAAATGCTTTAAGTGCCGGGAAACTTAGCGCACTTGGAACCATTCTAGGCACTGGCGGGCAGGTTGCAAGCCAATGGCTTAAAAACAAATCTACTACTGGTAGCGGATGGGGTATAAACTCATGAACGTGCCTATATATCAGCGAGAGGTAGGAATATCCGCACAGCAAACTGTTACGCCGCAAATAGAGCCGATTACCCAAGCCGCATTTGGGGAAAACGTATCCCGTGCCATTCAAGGAATAGGCGCACAGATTTCTGACACATCGGAACAGATAGCCAATCACTTGCTTGCAAAAAAAGAACGCGAGAACGAACAGTCTGCGAATGACGCAACTGCCAATCTAAACCGAGATATTGACAATTTGATGTATGGCAAAGACGGCTATTTGAGCCGACAGGGGATAAATGCCAAAGGCATTACGGCTGGCGAAATTGTGCCGCCAACGTCTACCGGGAAAACAGGCCCAACAATCCCAAAACCAGACCCGAATAGTTTTGTTAGTAAATCGGAGGAGTTGCGGCAACAGTATGCTAAGGGGTTATCTGGTAAGGCCCTTGAATTCTACGATAGGCTTTCAAAGGCGCATTTAGAGGTAAGGCGTAATGCCGTAATGAAACATGAAGCGACACAGATGCGCCAAGCCGAAGAAGATGGCATAGCCGCCAGAATAACCAATGATGCAAGCACATTTGCCATTGACGGAGGAGCTTCTAAAGAATCACAGGCCCTTTACGAAAAGGCTAAATCAGAGGCGGCAGACCTTTCGGCGCAACATGGCGAGGAACCCGCTACTGCCGAATTACGGCAGAAACAAGTAGCCGACCAGTTTCTAAAAAGCACCACAGAGGCCAACTTGGAGTATAAGCCAGATGTGGTTAAAAAGGCATTGGATACTTTACCGGCTTCTCCTGAATTCAAGGCAAAGATTCAGGCTATGTATGACGGCAGAATGATACAGTCCGGCATTGAGGCTATCCGCGACCCCCAAATATCCGCTTCTCTTCTAAATCCCGACCAGACATATAACGCTGAAAAGGTAACGCAATTTGCCAGCACGTTTGCCGATAGCAAGGGATTTTCTTTGGAGCAAAAAACACAATTGCTAAATGGCGCACGTTCGGAGGCAAGTCGGATAAATAGCGCAATGGCACAGCAAAGAGAACAGAATCAAGCGCAATGGTATAACAATGTGATACGCGATTACAACGCACTTACAAAACAGAATCCCATATCATCTCCCGACGCGCTAATGTCAAAGTATGTCCTAAAAGACAGGACTGATTTTACAGGATATGCTGCCATAGATACCGCTAAAAAATCTGACTTTATAAACAGTCTTTTTTCTGATGCAAACAAAGCGAGGGAATCGGCACTTGCATATTTAAGCCCTGCACAGAAAGCCGCTCTTTCCGAAGCTGAAATAATGGCAGATGGCAAATTAGGAAAGACACAAATACAGCTTGCCGGGATGGATGAAAAGCAATCCGCAAAAGATGTATACATGAATCTTATCAAGCAAAAAGTATCCGGTAGCAATATGACGCATGATGAAATTATCGGCTATGCTAATGACCTTTTCAAAAATGTAACTGTAAAGCCCGGTTGGATTTGGGATACTACGCAACCGGCATATCAGACTGCAACCGAAAAGGGGCAAGCGTATGCTATCAGCTTTGCCGAACTGGAAAAGGTTTATGGGAGGGACATGGTGCAGAAAGCACAATCCGTACTCGGTGGCGGTGCAAGTCCGGCCTCCGTAAATGAAGCAATACGGCGGGCATTAAAGATACCAGAAAGTAAAAAACTGGAACCACAAAAAAAGGGGCAGCCATTGCAAGGGTTTACCGTTCCGGCTGATATTTATAGAGGCAACAAAATATGACAATGGAAAATCCCTATCCGCAGACTGTGCCGGGCGTTCCTATTTCAGACGACCCCTTCAAGGGCATTGATTTATCAGACCTTAAAAAACCGGCACAGTTGCGCCAGAATTATGAGATGGTTTCGGGGCAGAATCCAGACGAAGCGGCGAAAATAGTAGACCTTTCCAAACGATTTAACGAATCCCCGAACTTCATAGCCAACAATCTTGATAAGGCTACTCAAGCCGCAAATGCTCCCGACTTTGAGGCTATTGCCAAAACATATCCCTACCTTTCAGAATTTCTTGTAGACCCTAAGCGTATGGCAATGGCGCATGATGATATTGAAAACTTGGGCCACGTGGAAGCGGCTATACAGGCGAACAGTATGTTGCTTGCATTTGGAGCAGGGTATCAGGGTTCAGTTACTGGACTTGCTTACCGTAAGGCATTGCCGGAAGTAGAAGTGCCGGAGAACGCACCATTTAGACATAAACTTGCCGCAGCTGCTGGTGGGCTTGCTGGAGATTTGCCCGCAATGTGGATAGGTGGTGTTGCAGGAGCAATCCCCGGAATAGCCGGAGGTCCCGCCGCCGCCGTTACCGGAATGGCAGGAGCATTTGCCTTGCCAGCCGCCATTAAACAGACATTGATAGAGCATTACCGGAATGGCGATATTGACACCTCTGAAGAATTATTCAGAAGAATTTACAGTATAAGCAAGGAAACGATTAAATCCGGCGCGATAGGTGTAGCTACCTTCGGCGGCGCAAAACTGGCAGGGAAGGCATTGGAGGGCGTTGCTGGTGCGGTTGCGCCAAAGGGCATACCGTTTGTCATAAAGCCCGGAGCAATGACTGCCGCTAGGACTACCGGGGAACTGGCGGGCATGACGGTTGGTGGCGCGGCTATTGAGGGCAAGAAGCCCACGTTTGAGGACGCGGCAATAAACACCATGCTGATAGGCGCGCTCCATTCTACGGGCGTTATTAAGGGCAAGATATATGATATGCGCTATGAGGCCATGAAAGCGGCGCAATCAAAGGTTACAGTTGAGGAACTTGCCAAAGCAACAGCCGCCCTCAAAACACTAAATAGAGCCCCTAGTGAAGTTGCTGAATTTATTGATGGGCAAATAGGCCCCGCACTTATCCCTGTGGAAAAGTTTGAAACCCTGTTCCAGAGCAAAGACATAGACCCTGAAAAGATGGCTATTAACTTGGGGATAGGCGATTCATACAAAGACGCTAAGGCAAGCGGCGGGAATGTGTCTATCCCGATGGGAACGCTCCAAAGCAAGGCGATGGATAAATACCGCCCCGGACTTGTGAACGATGTTAAATTTCATGAAGATAGTTTTACCGTCAATGAAATAAATGAACGTCGCGCAGAGTATGATGAAGCTGTAAAAACCGCAGTAGCAGAATCGGACAAGGCCATAAAAGAAAATCCCGACTTGCAAGCCGCACATGATTTAATCGCGGAGGATGTAAAAGCTCGGTTATCAAAAGCGGTGGCAAAAAGCGAAGGCGAAGGCGTTAAGGCTTCCGTTGACGAAGCAGCAAAGATAACCGCAAGCACTTTCATAGCGCAAGGTGTCCGGCGTGGCATAGACCCGCTTGAATTTTACCGCCAAAAAAGCTTAGGCATAACGGGCAAAATAGGGCCGGGAGATGCGGAGTTAATGCAGGGTAAAGAACCGTATAAATGGGAAACCATAAATAAACCATTTGCGGGTAGCTATGCTTCCGATACTTCTGAAAAACCTGATTTTATCATATGGAAAATACAGGGTGGACCGAGAGTAGGAAAATTTACGGTAAATAAAACTGGGATTGTTTACAAAAATTGGGATACTGTTGCTCCAAAACATAAAGAAAACATGCAATCTGATGGCGAATTTGGCACATTAGAAGAAGCAAAACAATATGCCGAAACTCTAAAATCAAACATACTCCGATATGCCAAGGGACAAGAAGGCAAGTTAATCCTTAAAAAATATCCTAAGACTGGTAGTTATTATGCGGATACTGATTCAGGCCAAATACGAGTTTCAGACCATTATGCAAGGACTAAAGGTGAACAAATAGGGGAAGGATTGCATGATTTTATTCGTGGAGGGGATACCCCTGACTATGTAGATGATAAAATAGGTGGCATTGAATTTAAGCGCACCGAGGATTGGAGTGATTTTGTATTCCCCGAAAAGAGCAACGCCCTTGCCAAATTTCGCAAAATAGAAAAAGAAGTACTTGTTAAACGTGAAGAATATATAAAGCAAAATCCCGAACTTTTCCAAACCCCGTCGGAATCGTTTTATCAATCTGCATGGCATGGTTCGCCGCATGACTTTGATAAATTCTCATTGCATAAAATAGGCACAGGAGAAGGCGCACAGGCTTATGGATGGGGGCTTTATTTTGCCGGGGATAAATCTATAGCTGAATATTATCGCAAAGCATTGAGCAAAAATGATATTTTAACGGTTCGTGATGAGGGAGGAAAGATTTTAGCACAAGGCGAGGCATTGAGTTCGAATGACCTTGAATCAATTAAATGGCTTGAAAAGGGAGCAAGAGACGCGGGAGAATTTAAGCATAATACTGCCCGATATGCTGAAATAGCATACAGAGATTCATTAACCGGAAAGCCAAATAAAGCGGTATTGTCTAAAATAAAAGAATGGGCCGATGCTAAGATAACCTACGAAAAGACAACCGGGAAACTCTACGAAGTCCAAATCCCCGAAGATGATAAATTGTTGGATTGGGATAAGCCCCTTTCGGAACAGAGTGAATACATAAAAAAAGCTCTTGAAAAAGAGCAAGAGTTATATCGCAAAACAGAAGGTAATCATGGTATTTATGTTTCCAAAAATTCTACCGGTAGGGACATTTATATTGAATCCAAATTAACGGCTGCGGGTTCGAAATCATCATCAAACAGTTCAGAGCTTGCTAGTAAATACCTAAACAATATAGGAATAAAAGGACTTAAATATCTTGATTTTGGTAGCAGAGGGGCGGGTGAAGGTTCCCACAACTATGTCATTTTCGATGATAAGGCTGTTGATATAATCAACAAGCATTATCAGGGTAAAGGACAAGAGCCTCTTGCGTCATTCTCCAAAACAAAGCAAGGCGCGTTTATCAATATGTTCAAAGCCGCAGACGCTTCCAGCTTCTTGCATGAACTTTCCCATTTCTGGCTTACCGATATAAATGAGTATGTAAAATCCGGTAGTGCGAATGAGCAATATCTTGCTGACTGGAAAACCATACAGGATTATCTTGGAATCAAGGAAGGCAAGGAAATATCACGCGAACAGCATGAGAAGTTTGCACAGTCCTTTGAGCGTTATCTTATGGAAGGCAAAGCCCCGTCTGTGGAATTGCAAGGCGCGTTTGCAAAGATGAAAGCGTGGATGATAAAGATTTATGATGGTGTGCGCCGGACGCTTGGAGTTGAAGCTATCACGCCGGAGATAAAAGGCGTGTTTGATAGGCTAGTAGCCACAGATGAGGCTATAACCGAGGCGCGTTCAGAGATTGGCATGGACGTGTCCGAAACCCTGGCAGGGCTTACAGGAGACGCATTAAAGGCCCGGCAGCAAGCCGAAGCTATCCTGTTAAAGCCGATGATGGAAGATTTAAGCGCGGCGAATAAGGCTAAACTGGAAGCCGAGCGTAAGCGCATTACGGCGGAGGCCGAAGTCTCAATATCGCAAGAGCCGCTTTATGAAGCTATAGATTCATTGCGTAAAGCCATAGGCATTGAAAAGGATACATTCACTGAACAGCCGGTAAGGAATGACGCGCAGAAATTCATAGACGGAACGCTTGACGCTAAAAAGTCTGAACTGTTTGAGATTCAGGCAGAAGTAAACGGGTTTTCAAGCGGCGATGAGTTGGCAAAGAAAATACTGGAAGCCGACACCATGGAGTCCGCTATCCAAAAGATTGTTGATACGGAGATGGGAAAACTGGATAGGCTTACCGACAAGGCAGCAATAAAAGAGGACGCGCTAAAGGCGTTACATTCCGGCGATAATATGGGTAAACTGCTATCGCTTGAAATGCAAGTGCTTGAAGGCATGAGGCTGAACAAGGACATAAACGCCGAGCTGTCAAAGGAACGTCGGGCCAATGCCTCCCGCGAATGGGAAGCTATTAAAATGCAAGCCTCCAAAACACTTGGTAACAAGCCCATTGCGGAAGCCGGTAAATTCAGGACTTATTACACGCTTGAGCGTAAAGCCGCAGAGCGCGTAGCAAAGGCGATGGCTAAGGGAGACACGGAAGCCGCTATTAAAGCCAAGCGGGAACAGATTGTAAGCCATGCGCTTGCGGCAGAGGCTATCCGGCTTAAAGAACGAATAGGTAAAGATATTGCGTTCCTTGACGACCAGCGAAAAGCTGATAAAAAACTATTCAAAAAAGATGAGCATTTCCAGCAAGTAGCCTCTTTGCTTTCACGGTTTGGAATGGGCCGGAATGATTTTGACCCGTCAAAAAAACAGGAAACTTTAACGCAATGGGCCACGCGAATAGCTGATATTTATGGAGAGGCGGTATCCGCATTTCCTGACTGGATAATGAATGAAGCCATAACCAAAGACCTTAAATCACTTACCGCAAACGAATTGAAGGATTTGCGGGATTCGGTAGCGCATATCAAGCATATCGCAAATGGCGAAAACCAAATGCTGTTAGGGGAACGACGGGCAATGATAGACGCGCTTGCCGGTGAACTTCATTCGGCACAAATTGAAAGCGGCAATGTCGGTAAAACCGCGACCACAAGTGCGGCTGAATCTTGGCCCGATAAGATAATTGCGGCTAAGGATTGGGTGCGGAATGAACTCATAACCGTTGAAACTCTACTCCGAAAGCTGGACAGTTACAAGCATGAGGGTATATGGTGGAAGTCTTTATTTGAAGGTTATAAAAACTCTGCTGATAATCGTGCTAAGGACATGGTAGAAACCGCTGCCAAGTATCGGGATATTTGGGATGCTTATACTCCAAAAGAGCGAGAAGGCATGGACAGCAAAAAGATATTTGTCCCGGAACTTGGCGTATCATTGACAAAGACGGAAATAATGACTGCCGCTATGAATTGGGGAACTGAAACAAACCGGCAACGATTGCTTGAAGGAAGTGGCAGATATAAAGATAGTGACGGCAAGCAATGGACACCCGAAGCCGTAACAGCCATGTTTGACCGCGAAATGACTAAGCGGGATTGGGATACTGTTCAAAAAACATGGGACTTGGTTGATTCATTTTGGTCCCGTATCGCCGCAATGTATGAGCGTATTACAGGCTTTGCTCCTGAACGATTAGAGCGTTCCACTGTACAAACTCCACACGGAGAATACTTCGGCGGGTATTTCCCCTTGCGCCGCGACACTCGCCTAGATATACGCGGTGATGAGCAAATGCGGGCCGAGCAAATGCTAGGCCAAATGCCTACATGGAGAGCATCTACAAAAAATGGGTTTACGAAATCCCGTGTAATTGGCGCGGAATACCCCGTGTCGCTAGACATACGAGGAATAAACCGGCATTTGTCAGATGTTATACATGACCTTAATTTGCGCGAATGGGTTTTAGATTCAAACCGACTTCTCAATAATAAAGAGATTCAAGTATCGTTGCAGGACGCTTTGGGAATGGAAGGATTTAAGACGGTAAAAGATTGGGCGCGTGATATAGCTGGGACAAAAGGCTATGAATCTTTTGACCCGATATTGCGGGAAATTCGCCGCAGAACTATCATATCCACGCTTGGGCTAAGATTAAGCACAGTATTTCTACAGGCTGATGATTTAAGCGCGTATGGGCGTGTTGACCCTAAGAATTTTGGTGTTATTAATGTAATGTCCAGTGTTGCCTCACATTATGCAAAAGTAATGTTCCGCTCGGAATCTATAAAGGAAGTTAGCGATTTTGTTGATTCGAAATCAAAATACATGAAATACGAACGCGGTGAAAATCTTGACCGTGATGTAACGGATGCGGCAAAAAATAGTTTTGGTAAAGACGACAAAATAGCAAAGGCCGCTATGTTTTTTGTTTCCACTGCTGATAAGTTATTATCTAAACCCGTCTGGAAAGAAGCCTACAAAGTTGGCCTTGAACTAAATAAAGGGAATGACGATAAAGCAATTTCATACGCAGATGGGATAATACGCCGGGCGCAAGCCTCCGGGCGACTTGGCGAGATGGCTAAGATAATGCGTGGAAGCGAGTTTAAGAAAGCCTTGACGATGTTCTATTCATTCATGAGCAAGCGTGCAAATATCTGGTATGAACAGATTGATAAAACAAAGACACCGGCAGACGCGGCAGAACTTGCTGGCACATTTATGGCCTTGTGGATTTTTCCTAGTCTGTTTAGCTCATTTATACGGAATGGGCTACCGTCAGACGAAAAGAAACAGAAAAAATATCTCAAGGAAATTCTTATGTATCCGTTTACGCTTTTCCCCGTTATCCGTGATATAGCCGATTTCGCTATGGATAAGGCTTTAGGATTGCCTGATTTCGGGTATGGCGTTACCCCTCTTACTAGAAGCGTTGATTTACTTGGTAATTTTATAGGAAAAATGAAAAGCGATACTGCCACTAAAGGACAAAAAGCGGAAGCAGTAGCACGACTATCAAGTTTAGCCGTTCCGTATCCAGACCAACTTAATGTATGGGTATTCAATGCGGCAGATTATGCCAATGGCATGACACCAAAGCCGGAAGATGTGCTAAGACGTAGACCAGTTAAAGAACGATAAGAGCATTGCAATGCTAATAATTCAGTGCTATAATACAATGTATACATAGGAGCGCAAAATGTCCCTTTCTGATTCAACCACAAAAGTAATTTATGCCGGAGATGGAGTAACCACAGAGTTTGATATAACTTTCGCTTTGCCTACTGGCAGCACTGGCACGGATGTTTATGTCTATGTTGTTGACGACGAAGGCAATGTTACGCTTCTTACGTCAAACTATAGCGTTGACATTAACGCGCTTACCGTTACATATCCTACGGTGGGTGGTGTATCTCCGTTGGAAACTGGCGTAAACGCATTGCCGGTTGGATGGGAAATAGTGTTGTTGCGTTCCGAGCCTCTTTCACAAACAGTGCAACTTACCGAACAAGGCGTATTCAGTGCAGAAGCTATCGAATCAGCTTTTGACAAACTAACCATGATTTGCCAGCAGTTGCAGGAACAGTTAAGCCGATGTTTTATGGCTCCGGTAAATCTGCCATACGACCCGCTTTCACCTGTTGTCCCTCCTACGGTTACGGGTCTTACGCAGTCAACCGGGACACTTGCGGAACTTATAATAATATCGAACGCTTCTCCTACTATTCCGCGCTTTGGCATAGCTTCGGATATAGGTGGTGGTCAGCTTGTATATTATCCCGGATATGCGTCCACAAATGGACTACAGGGTAGCGGATGGTATGCAATTGGAGGTGGGATATGATAAAAACAGTTGCAATTATTACATTACTTTCCTCAACAGCATACGCAAGCTCTTTACAGCAACTTGACCTATATCAATCTACAGCAAGCTATAGGATAAGCGGACGATTTGCCGTTGCAGCCAGCTCAACCACATACAACACATTCACAACAACGATTGACGGCACAAACGGCATAAATTCTAGCAAGCAGATTACAGTATCATCTGCTACTGTAAACGGCAATACTTCCATTACTGGCGCGATAACTGGACCTACAATAACAGCTATTGCGCTATCTACAACGACACTATCAACATCAACAAATACACTTAATACGGCGATAACCAATGAGGCCATTGCACGGGCAGCCGGGGATTCTGCTTTGGCAGCTTCTACTACAACTATTGCCGGTAATCTGTCTACAGAAACCAGCAACAGAATTAGCGGAGATAATGCACTTGCGGTTGCCACTACAACCCTACATACCGAAACAGTTGCAATATCGCGCATAGATTTATCCACCATCACAACTGCTTTATCTGGGAAATTGAATAATACCGAAGCCGTACCAGTAAACCTTTTAGATTTTTCAACAATTACCACTGCATTGAATGGTAAAGCTGATATATCCGGTCAAGTTTTCACTGGCAACATATCTGCCCCAGATATTCAGGCCACCTATGGCATAGTAGCATCAACGGGGACATTCTCCAACGTGATAACTTCAAGCGGCGCGCACATATACACGAACGGGTCTGATAATTGGCTGGCTTTGGAAAAACCGTCCTCGCGCACATTTAACATTAGCTATGATTCGCGTACGTTTAACAGTGCAGTAAATCGTAAAGCATTAAAAATTCTATCCGATACCGGTGTAGGTATGGAGGGAACATGGCTTGACGATTATGGGTTCTGGCATATCGGGGATATGGAAAGCCACTTCCCGAATCTATGGGTGTCTGCTTCAACAGGACCGGCAGTCAGGATATACGGCGATATTTTAGTAGGAGATTTGGTTTATTTTGGCGCAACCAGCGAAGCCGGGCTAGAGGTATTGCAAGTCGGAAAGCGTGAAACTGGTGCTTATGAAAGTGGAACATATTTCATGACGGCGCAGCATCTTAATTCTGATTATCGCGGCGGCGCGTATATTTATCTTGGACCCAACAACGCGAATCAGGGCAATGAACGTGGGAATATACGTTTAACCGCTTTTTCCAGCAGCACCGTAGTTGGGACCGAGAACAGCATTTATTTTTCACACCGTACTGGAATTGATACCGTTGGCGATATGGGGTATTTTGGTGCGGATGGGAATCTACACTTGAATGGGAATGTGTCTTTATACGGCACAAATCCACAAATAATAAGTGCTAATACAGTAGATATGATAATCTCAAATTCGCAAAACAGTAGCATTGTTGCAGATTCAAATGCAGATGGAAGTGGCACTCTTAATTTTCTTATTGGGACTTCTACGGAGATATTCGTTGCTAATAACGGTGTTACTAATTTTACACATGCTGTAGGAATGTCTAGCACCTTAAACGTAACTGCTGGTGCGAGCGTCGATTCATTGACGGCAACCGCTAGCGTATCCGTCATAGCAGCAAATTCAGGTATTGAATTGGGTTCAACCACAGTGGCTAACACGCCATATATCGATTTCCATTCAAGTGGTAACACGATAGACTACGATAGCAGACTTGTTGCTTCGGGTGGCAATGGCACTTCTGGAAATGGAACATTGCAAGCCTATGGCACCTTTAGCTTTGTTAAAAACCCCATATATACTATCCAGCAGTCCACTTATACAGCACGGTATTTCGCCTTTCAAAGCAATGCAACTGCGGCGGGACCTTGTGTTTCTGGAAGCACCTTAACATTAACTTCCGACGGTGTGCAAAACATCCGCGTACACGTTAACGCGGGGGTGAACCTCGCCGCTGTTAACCAAGAATGCTCTTTATCACTTGTAGTAGACGGCGCAGCCTACTCGACTGGGGATGCCGAGTATCCCTACAATTCGATTCTACGTGGGCAAATTGATGGTACAACTACCAAAACAATGATAAATATAGACCACCTTTTACATGGGTTGTCTATCGGAACGCACAGTGTTTGCTTATCGCCAGTTTCAAGCAATGTGGCCGTGTCCTGTAGGTATGGCGTGAATCAAATCTCTTTGCATCTTGAGGCTCCATAAAGGAGTTGCTTATGAATGATTATGATTTTAGAATTGCCGCATTAGAAAAGAAAATTGATGGGAATGGACAGCCGGGGCTTATGACGGAGGTGGCAACTATGAAAGCAGAAACGATAGCAATCAGGGCAGGGCAGGATTTGCTCGCCAAAAAGTTTGATGATGCGATGGCTATAGCTTTGCGATGCACAGCGTATATAGCGTTAAGCGCGGCAAGTATTATCTTTGCTGCTATTTGGGACAAAGTGAGATAATATGAAAACACTCAAAGAAATCTGTGACGAATTGCTGGCGGCTAAAGACTTGCAGCCGCGCGACGGTGAAACTTTTTGCAACGTTGCGGTGCGCCGTGCTGCGCTGAATTTCGGATACAGCTGCTTCCAACTAAATGCACTGGCAAATGATATAGTATCCGTCATGTGCGATTACGGGGACTTCGACATGGTAGATGGGAATAACGCTGCTAAATTCGCCAATGCCGGAAGGCTTGTAATTGCCGGACTTCAATTTGTCAGGTGCGCCGAAGCGCACGATGGGCGATGCCAAGTTAGCGACTGTCCTTATTACAAGGATACCCGCGAGCCTATATCGTCGGTGGACTGTGAGGGCCGGATTGTGAAGATGAAGCGACTCGCGCACGGACACGTGGCTGTCGTCTACCCCGCTCCCGTGCAGCGTAGCGGCTCTTGGAACAAGATGGTGCCTATGCTGGCTAACATTGGAAAAACAAACGGACTTATGCGCACTAGTCAGGCTTTTCCAGTCGAGCCGGACTATTTTGTTTTGAAGGCAAATTAATAAGGAGAATTATGACAATACGCAAAATGCTGTTGATTGTGTGGGTATGTATGGTGGTGGGTGCGTTGGCAGGACTTGCTAATGCATCAGATACCACAGCCGTCACAACTGTTGAGGCTGGTGGCATATCTCTGGACCTGTCTAGCGTATTCACGACTACGCGCGGCGGCGAGTTTATCGCCTTTGACGGGACGACTTATACAAGCCTCTACGCGCCGGTGGTAAGCTTCCATGACGCGGCAGGTTTGGAACTGGTAAACCTCAACGCTGGCGCGATGGTTGATAATGATAGCGTCAAGGGAAGTCCGCTTTTAGCCTTTGGCCTTCGCGCGGACAACCTGCTTAAAAAGGTGCTGTTGTCCTCGGAATGGCTAAAAACCCACGCAACCGGAGCTAGTTTGCCGCCACTTGAGGCTGGTCTCGCGTTAAGCTGGTTTTCCCCGACGCACACATGGATTTACGGCATCAATGTCGCCGTAAAATTTGGCAGCTAAAATGTGGGCCTTTCTATTCAGTATGTTTAAGCGATTCGGAATCAGTCTTACCGTCCAGTTGCCGACGGGATATAAAAAAGGCGACAAGGAAAAATAGGAGGCAATTATGAACTGGCTACTTGGGCTTGATAGACTGTGGTTGAAACTCGACGGTTTGAAATGCTATCTTACCGGCGCGGCATTGATATGTACGGGCTTGGCTGGCATGATAACCGGCTTTTGTGGAGTGGAAGGTCAACATTCAATTACCGCGCTATGGACCTTTCTAAAATCGGCTTCTGCAAGCTCTGATTGGAACATGATAATATCTGGTTGGGGTTTTATCGTAGGCAAAAGCGCGGTTGCTAAAACGGCACTAACTACTTCCATTCCCCCGCCTTCCAATAATTAATTCCGCGCGATATTTCCGCGCATAAATCCCCATCGGCCCTCGCTCCGGTGGGGATTTTTATTGATTCTCCGACGGTAAAAATAGCCCTTGACAATCCGCAAAACATCATATATACTTTATATATAAGGAAGCAATCTTAACAAAAGCGAGGACCCTAAAGTGAACACTCAAAAAATGGCGGAAGTAGAAAATCTGCTTCGAGACTCGAAAAAATCAGGACTAATAAATCACTCCGAGTATCAAAGCGGGATTGACCGGCTCGGGGCTACGAAAGAGCAGAAAGCGGAAGCTTTTGAGCGTGGAAAGCGCGCCCATCTTGAAGCTGCAGCTTCAGGACAACCGCTTTGCAGTGGATTCGCGTTACCATAATAAAGAGATGAAAGGAGAGATGAAATGAAAGGCTATAAAGCATTCGACCAGAACATGAAGTGCCGCGACTTCCAATATGAAATCGGAAAGGTCTATAAACATGACGGCGACGTTAAAATGTGCGGCGCGGGTTTCCATTTTTGCGAATATCCGCTTGACGTGCAGGGATATTATGCGCCAGCAACTGCGATTTTCGCCGAAATAGACGCAAGCGGGACTATATTAAAAGATGGCGATGAGTCGATTTGTTCTGAACTGAAAATTGTACGCAAACTCACCGCGTTGGAACTCAACGAAGCTGCGAAATCCTATATTCTGGAGCGTGTAGAAAAAGAAAAAAAACAGAGCAATAGCGGGAACCAGTCCAGCGCGAGCAATAGCGGGAACCAGTCCAGCGCGAGCAATAGCGGCGATTGGTCCAGCGCGAGCAATAGCGGCTACCAGTCCAGCGCGAGCAATAGCGGTGATTGGTCCAGCGCGAGCAATAGCGGCGACTATTCCAGCGCGAGCAATAGCGGCAAAGAGGGTTGCGCGGTTTCGCTCGGAATTGAGGCTAAAGCCCAAGGTGCTTTGGGATGTTTTCTGACTTTGGCTGAATGGAAAGAGGTAGACGGTAGATGGCATCGCATTACCGTCGTGAGCAAAAAGGTGGACGGCAAAAAAATAAAACCCGACACATGGTATCAGCTTGAAAATGGAAAGTTTGTGGAGCCCAAGCCATGAAAATATAATTTGCCGCGCAGGCATGGGCGGCGATCTAGGCAAAAGGAGAAAGTAAAATGACGACTAAGCAAAAACTACTGTTAGCGGGTGTCGTCACGCTGATAGTAGTGGTGTACCTGATAGCCGCGCATCTCGGTGCGGGATTAGGGTTGCACTAGCCTAGCACCCCGCCGTCGCTATTAAAGGGCGGCGGGGATGAATTTAAGGAGGCGTTATGAAAAAATGGGTATTGGCGTATCAGGATAGTAATGACAACTGGCAATTGGAGGAATTTGCAGATGATGAACGAGAGGTGTCCGATGAGGGAAGCGTTGTAAAGCGCATGAAAGAATTGCGCGGTCATGTTAAAAATCTACGGCTTCTTCGGGAGGTTGCGTGAATTCGGAGACCACAGAACTATACGAATCGGTTTTGAAAATAATCAATTCCGATAAATCCGCTCGAGGTAAAGCCATTGATATAATGATGATTTTACTGATGGAAAAAGCAAAGAGCGCGGCGGCAGCGACGCTTAGATTTACCGGACCGTTGCCTGAAACTAAATTCCGTATGCTTGTAAAAAGCGGGAGGGCTTAATCATGAATTCAAAAATAGCACATCAGCATCATTCTGAACTTTCCAAGTGGCTGGCTAAAAAAGACTTATGCTTAGGCGATTTCGCGCAGAAAATCGGCGTAAAATATATGACAGCCTCAGCGTGGCTTTACGGCGGGCATATCCCATGCAGAGAGCATTGCGCCAGAATCAAGGCCGCTGGATTTGAGGACTGCCCCTTGCTTAAATGGCGGCAAGAATCAGTTGACAGGAGGCTTGCGAAACTAATATAATTGCTCTGCTTAGGGAACGGTGCTTTACAATTTGTCGCCCATGTTCGCCGCTCCCTAAGCAAGACGGAATACTGAACGTGGGCGATTTTTTTATATCCAAAATCAAGCGAGGAAAAAAATGACAAATGAAATAGCAGTACGTGCGGAAGTGGTGCAGAGTTTTGCACTGAGTGATATGCAAGTGATGGCAGACGCTGCGGTAAAATCGCAGCTTTTCGGTGTCAAAACAAAAGAGCAAGCATTAGCATTAATGTTGCTTTGTAATGCTGAGGGCATACATCCAATGCGCGCAGTCCAAGAGTACCATATAATTCAGGGAAAGCCGTCCTTGACGGCACAAGCCATGCAAGGCCGATTTCAACGGATGGGCGGTAAAATACAGTGGATAGAACGGAGCCTCACAGCGTGCGAAGCTGAATTTTCCCACTCGCAAGGTGGCACGGTGAAAATCCGGTATACGATGGAAGACGCAAAGCGAGCGCAGCTTGATACTAAAGACAATTGGAAAAAGAATCCGCGACAAATGCTAGCTGCGCGCGTAGTGTCCGAAGGTGTACGCGCAGTTTTCCCCGGAGTTTTGGGCGGGATGTATACGCCGGAAGAGGTTAGCGATTTTGCGCCAGAACCTATCTCGTCCGCGCCAGTTGCAAAACTTATAGACCCGATTGCTCCAGAAATAATTGAAAAAATAAATGCTTGCAAAACGGTTGAATCATTATCAAAGTTTTGCGGCGCGCAGAAAACCAAAATTGAAGCGGGGCAAATGCCGCTATTACTTGCGGAATATAACCGCCGAGAAGCGGAACTTATAGCCGAGAAGGAACATCCGAAAAATGAAAACGCATCGGCATGACGTTGTGCAAGGGTCGCCCGAATGGGTGGCTCTGCGTTTGGGCCGAATGACCGCAAGTTGTGCGTCTGAAATAGGCAACTGCGGCAAGGGCCTTGAAACGCTTTGCGCTGAACTGGCAGCAGAGCGATTGACTGGCGTGTCATCTGATTCATGGAGAGGAAATCAGGATACCCAGCGCGGGAAAGAATTGGAGGATTCGGCGCGAATTATATACGGATGGGAACACGGCAAAATTGAACAGGTAGGCTTTTTCTCCTACGGTGAATTTGCCGGATGTTCGCCGGATGGTTTGGTAGGAAGCGACGGCGGCATTGAAATTAAATGCCCAAATAATCGCAAGTTTTTAAGCGTTTGCCTTGATGGTAAAATTGAATCAGGTTACCTGTGGCAAATACAAATGAACTTGCTCATAACGGGCCGTAAATGGTGGGATTATGTTTGTTATAATCCCAATTTCAAAAATCCGCTTTACGTCCAGCGAGTTGTTCCCGACGAGAAAAAGCATGAAGCATTGCTTGCTGGAATTGAAAGCGGCGAAAAACAAATCAAGGAAATAATCGAAAAAATGGAGGATGGGACATGGCAGAAATAATATCAAAAGCGGGAGGGTTTTCAGTATTTCAAGGGAAAGCTAAAGGCACTGGGAAGGAATATACTAAATTACATTATTATCACAAAGATAAAAATGGAGAGATTAAAAATGTGGAAATCATGCTTTTCCACGAACAAGTACACTCATTGTCAAGGATGTTCACACGCGCAAGCGATAAATTACTTGACTACGATGCAGAAATTGCTACAGAATTAATGCTCAAATCATTTGCTAGTAAAGCAACAGAGACGGAACCTACTCCAGAGCAAAAAGCGCAGTCAGAATGTCCGTTCTAAATTGACATGGAACAATTGTTTATTCAAAACGAGAAGGAACTTATAATGGCCCATGCGATTATAGCGGAATTGCTTAAAGTGGGGCCGGTAGATTTACAATACCGGCCCCATAAACGAAGCAAGAGCATGGAGCAGCTAGGATATTATTATGGGTGCGTATTACCCTTGCTGCAAAAGCGTCTAAAAAAAGATGGCAATGATTTTTCTATTGACCGAATTGACGCCTTCCTGAAAACTAGGCTTTTCACCGAAACATTATTTAATCCGCTTTCGGGTGAAATGGAAAAAATAGTCAAGATGAAGCGCAACGCTACGGTTTTGGAAATGTCTGAATATCTGCAACTGGTTATAGACTTTTGCCAGACGCAATTAGGCATGAAAATACCGGCGGCAGAAGACTATATAATCCTAAAGGAAATTGGGTTATAAAAACACACCGAGCCGTAGCGGATACTGCGGCAAGGATTTTATGAAACTCTGTAAAGATGGAAGTTTGCCGGAACACGGAGAGCAAGTCAAATTTATCAGGTGGGCAAGAAGCTGGCTTCCTGAAAATTTGCGTAGCCTAATTTTCGCAATCCCCAACGGTGGCAAGCGAAATGTTATCACGGCTATAAAATTGAAAGCGGAGGGTGTTGTACCGGGTGTGCCTGATATTTTTTTCGCATGGCCCCGTCAAGGTTATCACGGACTTTTTATTGAAATGAAAAAGGCCAAAGGAGGCATGGTATCAGAGGAACAGGCGGCAATGCATCACCGGCTAACGCTGGCAGGGTATCGCGTTGTGGTGTGTCATGGCGCGTGTGAAGCTTCGGCAGAAGTAGCAAAATATATGAAGGACTTGGATGATTCTAAATGAATGTACTTAGCCTGTTTGACGGCATATCCTGTGGGCGTGTTTCGCTTGAGCGAGGAGGGCATAGAGTTCATAAGTATTTTGCGTCGGAAATTGATAAATATGCATATCTATTTCACAAAAAAACTATCCAGATATTATCCAACTTGGCAATATAGAAAAATGGCGTGAATGGGATATTGATTTGGCCTCAATAAATCTGCTTTTGGCGGGTTCGCCGTGTCAAGGATTTAGCTTTGCTGGCAAGGGCTTAAACTTTGAGGACCCGCGCTCAAAACTGTTCTTTGTCTTTGTGGATATTTTTCGCCATATAAAAAAGCTAAATCCCGACGTTAAGTTTTTGCTCGAAAACGTGCGGATGAAAGGCGAACACGAATTAGCCATAACGCGGACACTGGATACGTTGCCCATTTATATAAATTCTGCGCTTGTTTCGGCGCAAAATAGGAATCGTATCTATTGGACTAATATCTTGGGCGGTGGATTTTTAGAGGAAATTTCTCAGCCAGAAGATATGGGCATATTGTTACAGGATATTTTGGAATCTGGAACAGCTGACAAAATAAAAAGTAATCCTATCTTGGCGCAGTATCACAAAGTCAATGCCAAAAGTGGATTAAAAAGATACCATGAAAAACACATAGGACAACTAGTCCGAATCGGTAATATCGGTAAGGGTGGACAAGGAAATAGGATAGTATCACCTATGGGTAAGTCATACGCTTTGAGTGCAGAATCATCAGGAAGGGCAGGAGGTGGCGGAAGTTTAATTCCAACAACTACTGGATGGAGAAAATTATCTCCAATTGAATGTGAACGCCTACAAACTATTCCAGATAATTATACGGAAGGCATAAGTAAATCTAGACGATATCATGCACTTGGGAATGCCTGGACTGTTGATGTTATCGTCCATATATTAAAGGGATTAAAGGGGACCAGATGACCGACGATGAAATAGAAATGATGATTGCATGGGCGGGGGAGTATGAGTTTATATTAACTGCGAGAAAATATGAAACCCATTGAGGATTTTGTTGGCAAGGTTATACAGGGCGATTGCCTTGAAGTTATGAAGCAGATGCCGGATAAGTCTGTTGACTTAGTGCTGACTGACCCGCCGTATGGTATTAATTTCCAAAGCAACTACAGAATAAATAAACATTCTAAAATTTTAGGAGATGGAAATTTTCCAGTCCATATTTTTGATGATTTATTCCGTATTGCAAGTCGGGCTGTATACGTTTTTTGTCGGTGGGATAATTTAAGACAACTTCCAAAGCCTAAAAGTGTTTTGTGTTGGGTAAAAAATAATTGGTCTATGGGTGATTTGAAACATGAACATGGCAGACAATGGGAGGCATGTTGTTTTTATCCTATGGAAAATCACGAGTTTATAGAGAGAATCCCTGATGTTATTTTTTCAAATAGAACTGGAAACGAATTGCACCCGACACAAAAACCCATAGAAGTAATTGAAAAAATAATAAGTGCCAATCGGGGGGGGGTAATACTTGATTGTTTTCTCGGCTCTGGCACTACGGCAGTAGCCGCAGAGAGATTAGGCCGCAAGTGGATAGGCATTGAACTTGACCCGAAGTATTGCGCTATCGCGCAGGCAAGGATTGACGCAGAGCGAGCGCAGCTTAAAATGTTTTAACTTGCAAAGCCGATAATAGTTTGGTAACATGACAAAATGCGAGAGCAGGAAAATGGAAAATCAAAACACTGATTTGGCAGCAATGCCAAAAGCCGCGCCCGCCGCCTGTCCTCGCAGACATTCCACAAGGCGGGGCGGCTTCAATTTTTAGGAAGGTAAAAAATGCCAAGAACGCGCTATATTAAACCTGACTTTTTTACAGATTCGGACATTTCGGATTTGCCGCCAGACACGCAATTATTGTTTATTGGGTTGTGGTGCTACGCAGATAGAGAAGGGAGATTAGAAGATAAGCCGCGCGAAATAAAAGCCCGGTTATTCCCGTACAGGGATGTTGATGTGGAATCAGGGTTACAACGGTTAAACACCGGAGCAAAACGGTTCATTAACCGTTATGATATTGGGGGGAAACTTTATATCCAGATATGTAATTTTGCAAAACACCAGCGGCCTCACCATACCGAATCCGGCAGTAAGATACCCTCTCCGACGGGGGAAAAGGTAATTAACGGTGCTTTAACGGTTAAGG
>Ga0172381_10000712_pt1 | contig 40572 bp, 41 predicted proteins | sample Leawel6488metaG_FD_119754 | JGI IMG/M metagenome (GOLD analysis project Ga0172381, IMG submission 119754) | Leachate microbial communities from a municipal landfill in Southern Ontario, Canada - Leachate well 64-88 metaG | ecosystem: Engineered > Solid waste > Landfill > Unclassified | place... | reverse complement strand
CTAAAACAAAACCCAAAAAAGTTTTTATTATGCACGGAGAAAAACAAAACAGCCAGGCTTTAGCGTTATTGGCTAAAGAGGATCTCGGCCTGGAGACTGAACTGGTCGAATATAATAAAATATTGGAATTTTAAATAATAAAAAAATCAGTCACGCTTTTGGCGCGACTGATTTTTTTATTGAGACGCGAGAATTTATAAAATGGCGTCTTTGGCTGCTTTGGCCACGCGGAATTTAACCACGGTCTTAGCGGCGATTTTAATCGTTTCACCAGTGGCCGGATTGCGACCCATTCTGGCAGCGCGAGCTTTCTTTAATAATTTGCCTAAACCCGGAACGGTAAATTCACCGTTCTTTTTGGTTTCAGCATAGGCTAATTCTACCATTGCTTCCATCAAGCCAGTGACATCTTTTTTGCTTAAACCGCTTTTCTCAGCTAATTCGCTGATGACTTGCGATTTGGTCAAACCTTTTGCCATAAGTACATGTTATTAATAATTATTAAATACATAATAAATATAGCAGATTTTGCCAAGTCCGACAATAGAAAAAAGGGGAAAACCCTTGATTCTATTGGTTATTTATATTTTTTGTTATAGTAATAATAATTATTTATAAATAATTGGCTAAATTTAGCTATAATATGTGGTCTTTTCAAATTTACAAAACAATTGGTAATTTTGTGACTCAATGCTATAATAAAGAAAACTTAATAAAACTTTATGCTTAAACATCCTGAAACTAGTAGTTTTATAACCCAGGGTCATGTCGAAGATGAGTCAGATGACGATCAACCTGAGTCCGAAAGACCTGGTGGTCGTTCATTGGATTCTGAGACAATTGATAATGAAGAAAAACCCCAAAAAGATAAACGAGAAGTTCAAACTTATGAGGTTGGCGTGCCCGGTGCCACCCAGGAATTAGCGGCAGATTTAGCCGCTAATTCTCGCCAAGAGTCAGTGCGTCGCATAGAGGATTATGATATCGCCAGGGTAAAAGATTCAATCAGCCGGTCAATCGCTGACACGGGAAAAAATAAAGTTACAGCCCAAGAAGCAGCCGAAGAAATTAGAAATGTTACTAATTTGTTTTATCATTTATTGGAAAGTGGTGGGCCAGATCAAATTATGGTGGCCAAAGACGAAACTTACCCTGGTGATAAATTTTTGATTAGTAAGGAAAATGAGGAATATGTAAAAGGCATTTTGCGGGGTCAGCATTATGAGTTCAGTGATTTAGCCAAAAATTCGCAGTTGGGTTTTAGAGCCCAAAAAGGTGAAATTAATTTAGTATTTTTATTTGGACAGCAAAAATAATGATAATTTTAGGAATTGAATCTTCGTGCGATGAAACGGCGGCCGCCGTTGTTAAAATTAGTGGCCGGCGTTTTGATATTTTGGGGCATACCATTTCTTCGCAGATAAATATTCATAAAAAATATGGCGGGGTAGTGCCGGAGGTGGCCGCTAGAAATCACATCATCAATATTATTCCGGTTGTTGAACAAACTTTACACCAAGCAAAAATTCAACCTAAACAGATTAATCGCGTGGCTGTGACTTATGGTCCCGGTTTAATTACTTCTTTAATGGTTGGTTTGGAAACCGCCAAAACTTTGTCTTTTGCCTGGCAAAAACCGATCGTGGCCATTAATCACATGCGCGCGCATATTTATGCCAATTGGCTGGAAAATAAAAAAATTATTTTTCCCGTGATGTGCTTGGTGGTCTCCGGCGGCCATACGGAATTGGTTTTAATTAAAGACAACTCTAAATTTAAAAAAGTCGGGCAGACTTTAGACGACGCGGCTGGTGAGGCATTTGATAAAGTAGCGAAACTTTTAGATGTGGGCTATCCCGGCGGGCCGGTTATATCTCGTTTGGCTAAAACTGGTAATGCCAAAGCTTTTAATTTGGCGCGGCCGATGATTAACGCGAATAATTTGGATTTCAGTTTTTCCGGTCTGAAAACTTCGGTTTTATATGCCGTGCAAAAAGCCAAACGCACCGATCAAAAATTCAAAGCCGATATGTGCGCCTCTTTTCAGCAAGCCGCCATTGATGTTTTGGTCAGTAAAACTATCAAAGCCGCTCAACAATATAAAGTTAAAACGATTATGCTTTCCGGCGGCGTGTCGGCTAATTTATTGTTGCGCCAAACTTTATCCGAGCAAGCCGGTTATTTTGGCTTTGAATTTTTAATGCCCCGAATTGATTTTTGTACCGACAATGCTGCCATGGTGGCCGTGGCCGGATATTTTGGTCAAACTAAGCCTTATCAAAAAATTAAAGTTGATCCGAATTTAAGCCTTTGATATGAGATATTTTAGTAAAAATGCCAAAGAAACCTATAATTTGGGAAAAAAAATCGCGCTAACTTTGAAAGGCGGCGAGATTTTGGCTTTGAGTGGTAATTTAGGAGCGGGTAAGACGGTTTTTTCCAAAGGGGTAGCGGCCGGTTTGGGCGTTAAGGCTGTCATTACCAGTCCGACTTTTGTTTTAATGAAAATTTATCATCCAAAAAGCAAGATTTTAACTCTCAAGAAATTTGTTCATATTGATTGTTATCGCGTTGATGGTCCAATGGCGATTGAAGGAATTGGTGCCACTGATTATTTCAACCAGTCCGATAGCGTAGTTTTGATTGAGTGGGCGGAAAAAATTAAAAAAATTCTACCGCCATCAGCCATAAAAATCAAGATTAAAATTTTAAAGGAGGATAAAAGAGAAATTAATATTATCAAGTAAATATGCCGGAAAGATACAGACCAAGCAACTCTCACGAATCAAGAGAAGCGCACGAGGATCCCTTGTCGCCCAATGAAGAAAAGCTTTTTAAGATTGCCGAAGCCGAAGAGCAAAAACGGCCAGTGATTCAAGATTTTATTAATTTTGATAACTCTCAGGAATATAGCTCTCAGAAAATCGCAGCTGATCAGGCTGAGCTTGATGTTTACGACGAAGATAGAAAAAAATACGCCAAAACCAAACGCGGCGTAATTTTGGAATATGTTATCCGTCAGCATTTCTATCAGTCTAATTGGGGCGGTGACAACTGCTCGGTGATTGATACGACTTTATATGATGATGAAAAAAATAAAATTGATTGCGTTATTGAATGGGAGGAAGATGGAAAAGTTTATCGCTTGGCCGTTGATGTTACTAGCACCCAAAATGACATGGGATATGAGCCCAAGGCAAGAAAAATCCGAAGAGGTCTTGATGATGGAAAAATGGGGCAGATGAGATATTTTATTTCCGAAGCCGAAGGCAAAAAAATTGGATCTGTAGATAGTTTGCCTAAAGTGGTTTTAGCTTTGGGTCGCAAGAGCATTCAAAAATTATCCGATGAATTCGCCATGTCTCATGAATTGTTTGTTCAGGCGGCCGCCACCAAAGATGTCCGGCTGAAAAATAACTTAAGAAAACAATCCGTCGCTTTAAAAGAAAAAAATCCCGTCCAGATACTTTTAGCCGAACAAATCAGAGATCAGATGATTGATCAAATCGAATATTGTCTCGGGCAACTTTTAAATGAATTGGATCGGGACTTTGATTATTATCAAGAAAAAAATGCTGATGATAATAAAAAATTTTATTCTCAGTTAAACGAAGTTTTAAAAAGGGCGGAAGATTTGAAATACTTTCCGGAGGATGTGGAAAGCTTTTTGCTTTTTTTCTTTAATCAAAACGTTTTACAGGATCGGTTATCAATTCAGCATCCGAACAAAATTATCCAGCACTTGAATTCCATAAAAACTTTGCAGCCCATATTAAGAATCAGCAATAATTTAGTTAAAGAAAAAAGCGGCATAATTGAACCGGAAGTTTTGGCTCAAGTTACCGCCAGAAAAAATAAGAACGTGGTTCTGCGCAATATTGCCGACGGCATTCGGAATTTTACTCCGCCTTCGGCTTTGCGTCTGAGGCTGGCGGCGTAATTGGATTGCCACCTGCCATTTTTTGGCGCAGCGATTTTGCCGCTGTTTTAATGAGCTGCGCTCCAGTTTGGCCCAGTTGAGCCGTGGGTTTTTTCGTCTCACTTTGTTCTCCCATTGGTCTTACCCTCCATAGTTTGGAACAAATCGTGATTAATTAGTTTACAGCAAAAATTTGATTTTGTCAATGATACCAGCCAAATTTGCCGGTATATTTTTATTTTTATAATAAAAAAGATCCGTGGGGTATATACGGATCAAGTTACAAACTGATTAAATCTCAGCTAGTAGCCTTTGAATTTCTTGGGCCAGCGTATTCATTTCCTCCTCGGTAAAAATATTTTTTGGTACAAATGCGTCTCCCCAGGTGTAGGCAAAGCCCGACCAGGCGATAGTTTTGACGGCCGGGTTTTTTGCCTTGATGGCTTCGGCAATTTTTTTGCCGTCTTTGCCTGAGTAATCACCTGACGAGAGGTTACCATCTAAAACGGCAATGTTAATTCCCAAAGAATCAAGCTGTTCAACCAATTCCAAGGCTTGTTGGATGGTGCTGGCCTCAATAACCGTGTGGCCAAGCTTGACCAGGTAACCTATCACCAAAACGCGATACCTCTCCTTGTCTTCGACTAATAGCACAGTGGCCATATCTGTTTCCTCCTCGTGGCGTGTTTTGGCCGTTGGATAGAATTCTTCTTTTCGCTTGGGTCGCTCAGGTTGCCGTAAAGCTTTTAAAGGTTATCAGTTTGGCCCCTATTTGTCAAAAATAAAAACATCGGTCAAAGTAGCCGATGCCGGTCAAACAATTAAATTTAATCTTGCGCGCTGACGTCTTTAGCCACTCTAAAAACCTCATCGACCGAAGTAATGCCATCAATGGCTTTGAGTAAGCCGTCTTGAATCATGGAAATCATGCCATTTTTAAAACCAATAGCGCGCATATCATATTCGGAGACCTGGCCGGATAAAATTAAATTTTCCACGTCTTTGTTCATGGCCAAAACTTCATAAATGCCGATTCGGCCTTTATAACCCAAGCCCTGACAAGCCTCACAGCCGCCGCCTTTATAAAATTTTAATTTTTTCAGTTCGGCTTCGGGAATTTTAGTGCCGGATTTTTCCGGGATTTCCGAAAGAATTTTCATTACCCGCGAAAGAGTTTTGTTGTCCAGTTCCACTTCATTTTTACAGTTGGGGCAGATTTTTCTGACCAAACGCTGACCAATCATGGCGTTTAGAGCCGGCGCCAAAAGATAAGGTTTGACTTGCATGGACAAAAAACGGGGGATAGTACCGGCGGCGTCGTTGGTGTGAATGGTTGAGACAACCAAATGACCGGTTAAAGCGGCATTGATAGCAATTTCCGAAGTTTCCAAATCGCGGATTTCACCAACCATAATGACATCCGGGTCTTGGCGCAAAATTGATCTGAGGCCGGAGGCAAAATTGTAACCCTTGCTGGGATCGATTTGGCTCTGATTAATGCCGGCCAGTTTGTATTCAACCGGATCTTCAATGGTAATGATTTTGGTTTCTGAGTCGTTTAATTTGTTTAAGATCGCGTAAAGCGTGGTGGTTTTACCGGATCCGGTCGGGCCGGTAGTAACAATCATGCCGTTGGGTTTTTGAATCTCATTTTTCAGTTGTTCAAAAGCGCGGCCGCGCAGACCCAAATCTTCAAACGACACCCCGACAATTGAAGACATAAGTAAACGCATGACCACACTTTCGCCGTAAGCCGTCGGTAAAGTTGAAACTCTGACATCAATTTTTTCGCTTTCTAAAAAAATGGTAAAGCGGCCATCTTGCGGCCGATCAGCAATATTTATTTTTAATTTGGAAATGAGTTTAACGCGAGAAATTACTTGGGGCCAAGTTTTGGGCTTTAATTCAGCGGCGTCTTGTAAAATGCCGTCGATTCTAAAGCGAATTTTTACGCCCTTTTCTTCCGCTTCAATATGGATATCGGACGATCTGGCTTTTATCGCGGCGGCAATAATCAGAGTGAGCATGTCGGTAATGGTAACCTCATCCAGCTTGCGATTCAAGTCCTTGAAAGTTGATATTTCTTTTTCAAATTTTTTAATGTCCTCCTCGGTAATTTCCACGCCGCCGACGACTTTGCGGATGCGAGGCAGGGTTTTGTAGAGTTCAAAGGCGAACTTAAAACTTTCTTCGGAAATTAAATAAATTTTACCGTTAGCGTGGTATTCTTTTTCCAAGCTAACAACCAAATCTTTTAAAGTTTGATTGTTCGGATCAATGGCGCCGATACGAATATCATCAGCGCCCATGTAAAAACAAATGGCTTTAATTTCTCTGGCCAATTTTTCCGGAATAATACTCAAAGTCTCGGAATTGATGGGAAAGCCTTTAAGGCTGATATAGTCATAGCCGGCTCTGGACGCTTGGCTCTGAGCTTCCCGTTCCTTGTCTTGAGATTTGATTTGTTTAATTTTGCTTTCAAATTCTTTTTGCGTTTCATTTTCGGAGATAATCGGCTTGCGAGTCGTAAGAATTTGTTTGATTAAATCATCATTTTGCGCCATATAGTTTCTTTTATTATAGCTTTTTTTTAACTATTCGCCAAGAAAATTCCGCTTTAGATAAAAAAACACCTCAAAAAGGCTCAAGGTGTTTTTTGGAAATGTTTAAATTATTTTTTGGAACGATTCAAAAAATTAATGATATGGCTGCTCAATGACGTTTTCTTGCTGGTTACTAATTCAAAAATTATCGCCCAGCTAGACCATTGAAAAATGGTGGAAATAATTTGCGCGGCTAAAAAGATTAGAATTACCACCAAAAAGGTTAAGTATATACCCAGTTTGAAGCTGAAGAATAATTTAACCGCATAATAAAAAAGTTGGCCGATGAAAAAGCCTAAGAAAGCATTGGCCACGGCGATAATAATAAATAGTAAAAAGGAAATTTCCAAACAGGTTAACCAATTGTCTTTTATGATTTGCCAGGCGTTAGTTAGTGATTGTTTTAAATCCCAGTTGCGTAAAATTACTCCGCAAACGGCGAATTTGGTTAGTAAGGAAGTAAAAATTAGCGCCGTAATTGTCAGATCAAAAATTACAATGTAGACAATATTGGATCCCATAAATTTAAAAATGGAAAACATGCCCAGTAATAAAAATAAAACAACGACTATTGCGCGCAGTAATAAATTTAAGGTGAAAAGCTTCCAGAAATTTATTAAACCGCCAGCCAAGGCATCCGCCCATTTGATTGGTCGGTTTTTACTAAGACCGATGGCGCTGCTGATTAGAGCTGACTGGCAAACAATGGTGAGCCAAATAATAAATAAAGACACGCTTAAAACAATCAAGCCGATGATGGCAAACAGAAAAAGATATATTGGATGGCTGAATAAAGTTTGCATCACACCTCTAAAGCCTTGAAGCGTGAAAAGATGGGCATCAATTAAGCCTTGAATAAAAGCAAAAAATATTCCTTGACCGCCCAAGCCATAACCCCCATAAAAAAGTTCCATTTCGCTGCCCGTGCCGAGCAGAGCCAGGAAAAACCCAAAGAACCAAATCACGGGATTCTCCCAGGCAATTTTAAATGCTTGTTTAAAAATTTGGCGGTACGTGTACATATTTTTATGATTTTATGTTTGAGTTTTCAATTTTTTCTTCCACTGGTTCGGCCGGTTTCGATTCGACGCCGTTGGCCATTTTGATTTCCGGCTTAGACGGTTTTTTATCGTGAAAGAGCGCTTCGAATTCATCTTTTTCTAAAGTTTCTTTTTCCATCAATTTGGCGACAATCGCTTCAAGTTTATCGCGGTGAGACTTAATTAATGATTCGGCTTTTTTGACTCCGATTTCAATAAATTTGGAAATTTCTTTATCAATAGTTTCAGCCACTTTCTCGCTGTAATCTCTTTGCTCGGTAATTTCTCGGCCCAAGAAAATTAATTCTTCGCGTTTGCCAAAAGTGCGCGGGCCCAAAACATCACTCATGCCAAATTCCATAATTAAACGGCGAGCCAGACGCGTGGCTTCTTTAAGATCGTTGGAAGCGCCGGTGGAAACATCGCCAAAAATTTCTTTTTCCGTAACATAACCGGCTAGATATACAGCCAGCTCGGACTCGAATTCCGACTTGGTTTGGAAGCTGCGATCTTTGTTGGGCATTTTTAAGGTATAGCCGGCGGCGCGGCCGCGAGAAATGATGGAGACTTTTTGGACGGTTTCTGACAGAGACAATTCATGAGCCACCAAGGCGTGGCCGGCTTCGTGGTAGGCCGTGATTTTTTTCTCGTCCAAAGAAAGTAAATGACTTTTTCTTTCCGGGCCCAAGATAACCTTTTCGATACTTTCCAAAATTTCGATGTTATCAATTTTAGTTTTATTTCTTCTGGCAGCCAAAATGGCGGCTTCATTCAGCAAGTTATTCAAATCCGCGCCGGTAAAACCCGGAGTGCGTTCAGCCACTTGTCTTAAATTCACGTCGGAGGATAAGGGTTTTTTTCTGGCGTGAACTTTTAAAATGGCTTCGCGATCATCAATGTTGGGCGCGTCTAAAACCACGCGGCGATCAAAACGGCCGGGACGCAACAGAGCCATGTCTAAAATATCCGGCCGATTAGTGGCCGCCATAACAATGATATTGGTAGTAACGTCAAAACCGTCCATTTCCACCAGAATTTGATTTAAAGTTTGTTCTCTTTCGTCATTAGAGCCGCCCATGCCGGCGCCGCGCTGGCGGCCAACCGCGTCAAGTTCGTCAATAAATAAAATGCAGGGTGAGTTCTTTTTTGCTTTGGCGAATAAATCACGAACGCGCGACGCCCCGACGCCCACAAACATTTCCACGAATTCAGAACCGGAAATATTAAAGAATGGCACGTTAGCTTCGCCGGCCACCGCTCGAGCCAAAAGGGTTTTACCGGTACCCGGCGGGCCGACCAGTAAAACGCCTTTGGGAATTCTCGCGCCCAAATTTAGAAATTTTTTCGGACTTTTTAAAAACTCGACGATTTCGGTTAATTCTTCTTTGGCTTCTTTGGCTCCGGCGACATCACTGAAAGTAATACGATTCTTTTTATCCTGTGGCGCGACTTCTCTGGCTTTGGATTGACCGAACATCATGGCTTTGCTGTTGGCGCCTTGGACTTGACGCATCATAAAATAAATAAATCCGGCGATCAGAATTAGCGGAATCAAAAACGGCAACAAGCTAGCCAGCCAAAAATCCAGACTGTTATTGGCCTGAACTTCAATCTTGATGGTTTTTAATTTTTCCGCGTCAACGTGATAATTATTGAGCAATTGACCCAAAGATTCGCCGGCTTCTTTTTTTACTTCCGCCAAATCGCCGTTATTTAGGGTTACGGTAACGTCATTATCAACTACTTTTATTTCTTTGACTTCGTTCTTGTTAATTTTGTCGACCAACGAAATTATGTCGATGGTGGTTTTGGTTTTTTCGGGATTAATGTAGATCGAAAACAAGCTGGCAATCGCCAAAAATACCAAGAAGATGACGAGAAAGTTTTTTGAGAGTTTTTTGAACATAAATTTATTAAAACTAAAACAGGTAACTTAGTTTATAGTATACCTGTTTTAGCGAGATATTTCAAGTATTTTTATTCGGCTTTTTCTTCGGTTTTGGCCGCTTCTTTTTCTTCAGTGTTCTCGGCTGGTTTGGCGGCTTTCGGTTCCTTGGTTCTTAAGCTTAAACCCAAGCGATGTTGATTTGGTTCAATAGAAAGCACTCGGAATTCTTTAACATCGCCAATTTTGGCCACTTCAGAAACATCAGCCACCGGTTTGTCGGAAATTTCGGAGATATGAGCTAAGCCGTGAATGTCGCGATCCAATTCCACAAATAATCCGAAAGGATTGATTTTGAGAATTTTACCTTTGACGACTTGGCCGATTTGATACTTTTCCGCCACATTTTTCCATGGGTCATCTTTTAATTTTTTCATGGACAAAAAGATTTTGGAATTCTCGATATTGATAATTTCGGCTTTAATGATATCGCCCACGGCGACAAAATCAGATGGATTATCAATTCTTTGCCAAGCCAATTCGGAAATGTGCACTAAGCCTTCCAATTTTTCTTCGCCAAATTCCACAAAAACGCCAAAGTCGGTAACCGCGGTTACTTTACCTTCCACCACATCACCTACTTTAAAGCTGGCGATAACGTCCTTTTGTTTTTCTTCCCAGCTAGCTTTTTCGGAAACAATTAATTTATCCTCGGTTTCGTTGACGTCAATAATCTTAACATCAAAATCTTTGCCGGTATAGCTTTTTAGTCTTTCTAAGATTTTGTTCTTATCGCCGCCGGGTACGCGCGGATAATGTTCGGGCATTAATTGGGAGACCGGTAAAAATCCGGAAATTTTTCCAACTTTGATCATCAAGCCGCCGCGATTGGCATCGGTAATGGTCGCTTTGACAATTTCACCTTTGTCTCTTAAATCAGTCAAATTGTCCCAGGCCTTTTGGTGGCCGGCGGAACGGAATGATAACTCCATTTCACCATTTTCGTTTTCCAATTCCATGACCGTGGCTTCCACTTCGTCACCGATATTGAATTCACCATAATCGCTTGATTCATCCAAAAACTCTCGACCCCGAACAATGCCGGTGGTCAAGCCATCAATTTCGATGCGAATTTCTGAGCGGGAAATATCAATGATATTACCCTTAACAATATCACCAACTTTAGGCACTTTAATATAATCGCCTTCGGCCAGTAATTTTTTTAGCTGAGATGCCTGTTCATTAGCCGGCGCCACAACTGGTTTTATAGCAATTTTCTTTTTTGGCATAAAAAAAATGTGCTTAGCCTTGCGAGGTGGTCCCCGTAAAGCCCCATCGCCAAGCGCGATGAGTGTTAATTAAAGTGCTTTGATACTACCATATAAATAAAAATAAATCAAGGGGAAGCCAAAGTGTCTTTTGGCTCAAATCAAGTGCCGGTCATATTAAACACGTCGTTTTTTATCTGAAGTATTTTTAGCCAGATTGACTGAATTTATCTAATATGTTTATATTTAGGGGTTGCGATTCTGCGACAGCTTAGCCACGAAGCGCGTGGGCGTCATTTAGTTGAACTCAAGAGAAGGAATATAATTATGAATGCAGAGAATGCGGCAGTAGAGTCCAAACATTGGGCCAGTTGGGAGCTGCTTGATTTGGCCGATAGGCAGCTTTTGGATGTTAACAATTGGTTGGCTGGTTTTGTCTTGGCCAGTAAGCAGATGCAAATGACGACGATGACGGATATTATGGAGCGGCTTCAAGACAAAAAAGATCAGGCAGTTCAAGAGATCGCCAATAGTAGTTTACCTCAAAATCATTTGCCATTGTTGCCGGCCATAGACTTAAGGAGTATGCGTGCGTCAGTTCAGATGCAAATGGTTCGATTCCGGTCATTTAACGGCGTCAGTTCGTTGAAAGATGACCAAATCAGCGATCAAGTTCAAATGTCCGAAGTAGCTTGGTGGGCCATTGATGTTGAAAAAGGCGATCAATTCGCTGTCCATGAAACTACGCCCTTTGACGAGAAAGAAGAGCTTGCTCGGCAAGGTCGCCTTTGCGCCGTGGTTTCAGAGGCGATTGCCATAGGTGTTCACACGGATACCTTGCGGTATCATGGTATCTATGCTATTGGGTCAAGATACCGGGGTGACAGGATTTTGCATGTAATGGCCAATCTAGGTGGGCCGAATTTGGTGGCCAGCCCCATCAATTTGTCCCAACAGGGAGTCGGAACTGCTTCTTGCTTGAAGCGGGTATAGATCTTTTTTTGGAGGAATTATAGCGGGTTGTGGGCAAGCTTTTAGCCGACAACTTTTTTTATTATTCTAAACTACAAAAAAATGTTAAAATAATAACATGTCAACTCCCTTGCCCAGTAAAATTTCTCGCGATAGTTTTAAAAAAACTTTAGCCGGCCGCCAAGGTTATATTTCTTCGGCTCAAACCAAGGCCTTGAAACAGGCTGGTTTAAGCGGCATTTTATCTAAGAAAAATGTTACCCGAGCCGAGGCTTTAAAAGCGGTCAAAACCTTGCAAGACCAGGGTCAGCTATCAAAGTTAAAGTCCGCTTCCGATCTCTATAACCAGGCAGCCAGAGGAGAACGTCGCCAGCTTGAGATTAAAGAAGGAATTAAACAAGGGCACTTGCGGGGTTTTTTGGCTATGGACGTGTCCGAACAACTGCAGCGGGAGGAATTAGAAAATGATTTTATCAAATATCCCAAAAGATCTTTTTCTTCTGTAGCGGAAAAAGTGGAATATGAAAATAAACTCAGAGCGGCCAAAGTGGCGGAGGAAAAAGAAAAAAGAAGCAAATTATTTAATAGTCAGGTAAAACCCGCTACTCCAATTGTGGTTACTCCGCCGGACATGATTATTGATTGATTATTTGAGTTGGTTGGAAAAAATTTGTTTAATAATATGGCTTAGATTAGCCATTTTTTTTGAACAATTTTTTTCCGAAATCACTTGCCATAAATGAGTTTTTTTGCTAAAATAAGAGTGGTATTTAGCCACCATTTTTAATTTCCAAAAATTTTATGAACATTTATTGGTACGGACAATCATTTTTTAAAATTGAGGGTGATAAAAGTGTTTTAGTCATTGACCCCTTTGATAATTCTTTCGGTTTAAAACTGCCTCGGCTTTCAGCCGACGTGGTTACAGTCAGCCATGATCATTCCGATCATAATAATGTCGACTCAATTAAAGGGATTGGCGATGACGATCCATTTGTTATCACCAGCCCCGGTGAGTACGAAGTCAAAGGTATCTTTATTCAGGGAATGGCTGCTTTTCATGACGACAAAGAAGGCAGCGAGCAGGGTGAGAATATTATTTATCGTTATGACATTGACGGCATCAGTTTGGCTCACTTGGGAGATTTGGGTCACAGTTTGACTGATCATCAATTGGAAAAACTTGAGGGAGTTGATATTTTATTTATTCCGGTCGGCGGCGGTTCAACCATTGATGCCAAAAAAGCGACTGAAGTCATCAGCCAGCTTGAACCGAGAATCGTAATCCCGATGCATTATAGTCTGCCTGGTTTAAAAACTAAAACCAAGCTTGATGACTTGAACGCCTTTTGCAAAGAAATCGGGGTCTGTCCCAAGGAAAAAATTAATAAATATAAAATTACCAAAAAAGATTTGCCCCAGGATAATTTGCAAATAATCGTTTTGGAACCATAATTTATGCCGGAAACAGAGAACGAGCGCGATCAAGCAAAAGAAAAATTTGATGTCCAGCAACTGCCGGTAGAAACTAGAAAAATGATTCTTTGATTTCCATCGGACTGATTATGATAATTATTGTTGGTTTCTGGTCGCTATCACTAAAGGATTCTTTGCTAAAAAATAGTTTAATGTCCGGACAGCCAGAAGAAATTGACGGAGTTAAAACCGAGATTGGCAGCTTGGTGGCCGATTTAAAAAATAATTTATCCGGCTTGCAATCAAAAATAAAACAGTTGGAAAAAACCGAAGGTGTCAGTACCACCACCAATCAGCTGAATGATTTGAAGGAAAAAATTGTTGAACAACAAACTCAGAATTGGGCGAGTTATACTAACGACGATTTTGGCTTCACAATTAAATATCCGATAATTTTGTTGCCTTTGATTCCGCCATCATCCACCGAAGACGTGGTTATCTTCCAACCGATTGGCACCAGCACGGCCGTTTATAAAATTAAAAAGTTTTCTTCTTATAATAATTTGATGAACATGCGATACCTGGTTAATGTCTGGCAAAAGGATGAAATATTTTTGGCCGCGTTCGATTACCAGGAAAGCACTACCACTCAATTAATGTCTAATACGATTAAATCTATTGAAAATAATTTGTAAATATGGCCAAGGCAAAAAAGTTTTTAAAAAAAATTGATAAAAAGAAAAATGATCCGGCGGCTCAGCCGGAAACGATTAATCCCAAGCAGTCGGATATTTTTCAAACCGCGGAATTACGCGAGGGTATCGGCAAACTCGTCAACCGGCCGATTGTGGATGAAATGCAGGAAGCTTATCTGGATTATGCCATGTCGGTTATTATTTCTCGGGCTTTGCCTGATGTGCGAGATGGTTTAAAACCGGTCCATCGCCGCATTCTTTATGCCATGTGGAATATCGGTTTAAGACCCAGTGCTAAGTTTCGAAAATCGGCGACTGTCGTCGGCGAGGTGTTAGGTAAATACCATCCGCATGGTGATGCGGCGGTTTATGAATCAATGGTCAGGATGGCCCAGGATTTTTCTTTACGTTATCCCTTAGTTAAGGGTCAAGGTAACTTTGGTTCTATGGACGGCGACTCCGCGGCGGCTATGAGATACACTGAAGCTAAATTGGCGGGTATTTCCGAAGAATTGCTTTCGGATATTGAAAAAAATACCGTGCCTTTTATTCCCAATTATGATGGCACGCATAAGGAACCTACGGTTTTACCGGCTAAGCTGCCTAACCTTTTGATTAATGGCACGGTCGGTATCGCGGTAGGCATGGCCACTAATATCGCGCCCCATAATCTAAACGAAGTCATTGACGCCACGGTGCATTTAATTGAGCATCCAAACGCGACCGTTGATGATTTAACCAATTTTGTCAAAGGTCCGGATTTTCCGACCGGCGGCATAATTTATAATATCAACGACATTAAACAAACTTACGCGACCGGCAAGGGCGGCGTGGTTGTCAGGGCCAAAGCCGAAATTGTCGAAGGTAAAAATGATACTTTCAAAATTATTGTTACCGAAGTTCCGTATCAGGTAAACAAGGCTTCGGTCGTGGAAAAAATCGCGGAGTTAGTGCGTGATAAAAAAATTGAGGGCATTAAGGACCTGCGCGACGAATCCAACAAAGAAGGCGTGCGCGTGGTAATTGAACTAAAAAAAGACGCTTACCCCAAAAAGATTTTAAACAGTTTGTTTAAAATGACGGACTTGCAGACGACTTTTCATTCCAATATGTTGGCGCTCGTTGATGGCATTCAGCCCAGAGTTTTGACTTTGAAGATGATTTTGGAAGAACATATCAAACATCGCCAGGCGGTAGTGCGCGCCCGAACGGAATACGATTTAGCCAAGGCGCAAGATCGCGCGCATATTTTGCAGGGTTTAAAAATGGCTTTGGCCAAAATTGATGAAGTAATTAAAACCATTAAACAGTCAAAAGACAAAGAAGTCGCCAAAATTAATTTAATCAAGCGCTTCAAACTTTCGGAACGCCAGGCGATTGCGATTTTAGAGATGCGCTTGCAGCAGTTGGCCAATTTGGAAAGACTAAAGATTGAGCAAGAGTTAAAAGAAAAAATGGACTTGATTAAAGAATTGGAATCGATATTGAAATCAGCGGCTAAAATTTTAAATATTATCAAAAAAGAATTAATTGAATTAAGAGATAAATTCGGTAACGAACGCCGCACGCAAATTGTTTCGCATGGCATTAAAGATTTTACCGCCGAAGATTTGATTCCGGACGAAGAAACCATTGTTACTATGACCAAGGACGGCTACATCAAGCGTTTACCGCCGGAAACCTTTAAAACTCAAAGCCGTGGCGGCAAAGGTGTTGTGGGTTTAACGACCAAAGAAGAAGATCAGGTGGAACATTTCTTTACTACGACCACGCATTGTGATATTTTGTTTTTCACCAGCAAGGGTCGGGTTTTTCAATTGAAGGCTTATGACATTCCCAAGGGCTCCAGAACCGCCAAAGGGCAAGCTATTGTTAATTTTTTGCAATTGTCGCCCGATGAAAAAGTTTCCGCCGCTTTGCCGCTGACAGAACTGGGTGATTATAAATTTTTGGTTATGGTAACCAGCCACGGTAATATCAAAAAAGTAAACATTACCGATTTTGACAATATTCGTCGCTCGGGTTTAATCGCCATTAAACTGAAAAAGAATGATGAACTAAGATGGATCAAACCGTCGAATGGCAAAGATGAAATAATTATTACCACTTCCGCCGGCCAGGCCATCAGATTTAAAGAAAGCCAGGTTCGGCCAATGGGTCGCGGGGCTTCCGGCGTACGAGCGATTCGCCTGAAAGGCGGAGATTCCGTGGTTAGTTTGGATATTGTCGCATCAGCGCTTTCCAGTGTTGGCCAATTATTAACCGTCATGGCTCACGGTTTCGGCAAGCGCAGCAGTCTATCGAATTACAAGATTCAGGGTCGCGGGGGATCGGGCATTAAAACGGCCAAAATTACTTCCAAAACCGGAAACATTGTGGCCGCTACCGTGGTCAATTCCAAAGCCCTGGAAGAAGATATGATTATTATTTCTTCTCACGGCCAAGTGATTCGTATGCAGCTGAAATCAGTCAATGTGGCCGGGCGGGCAACCCAGGGTGTCAGGTTGATGAAATTCAAAGAACCCAATGACAAAGTTTCGTCCGTTACTTTCGTCTAAAATTGCCAAGTGAGTTCGATTTAAGTAAAATATAATTAATTAAGTTAAAAAAATAATCAAATAAAATTATGCCAGTACCACCAAAAAGAAGAAGCCAATCTAAAGGTAAAAGAGGTCGTGCCCACTTTGCCCTAAAAAAGGCTAATTTAATTAAATGTCCAAAATGCAAAAAACCGGCCATGCCTCATCGCGTCTGCCAGGTTTGCGGCACTTACCAGGGCAAAGAAATAATTAAATTAAAAACCAAGAAAAAAGAAGTTAAAAAATAATAATTTTTTAATAAAAAATAAGCAAGCTTTTTGCCGTTGGTTTCTAAGACAGCCCTTAAATTTGTCTGTTTCGGGCCAATGGCATCAAGCTATCCCTTTCTATGTCTAATCGCCACTTAGCTCGCACCATTGCTTTACAAACTCTTTATCAATGGGATTTTAATAATAAGGAAAAAAGTGGTTTGCAAGATAGCATCGGCCGCAATTTAAAAGAGTTCGCGCCTCAGTTTGATGACAAAGGTTTTATCAGGCATTTGGTGGAAGGGGTAATTGATAAGCAGGAAGAAATTGACAGTCTTATTATTCGCTACGCGCCCGAATGGCCGATCGAACAGATTACCATGGTAGACCGCAATGTTTTGCGGGTGGGAATTTTTGAAATGAAATATGATCCGGATATTCCGGAAAAAGTGGCGATTAACGAAGCTATTGAATTGGCTAAAACTTTTGGCGGAGAATCTTCCGGCAAATTCGTCAATGGAGTTTTAGGGACAATTTATAAAAAAATTGTGGAAATGGGCGAGGGTAAGCCGATCAAAGAGAAGCTGGATAAATAACATAATTATTGATTAGGTATTAGAAAATCGGTATGTTAAGTTGATTAACATTTCGATTTTTCTATACCTGGGGTAAAACCATGAAAGATTTTTCTAAAATCGAAAAGATTATTAAGGTTAGTTTTAAAAGTCAGGATTTGTTAAAACAAGCCTTTGTTCATCGTTCATATCTGAACGAGAATCCCACGTTTGGCCTGGAACAAAACGAGCGGTTGGAGTTTTTGGGCGACGCAGTTTTGGAACTGGTGGTAACGGATTATTTATATAACAATTACCCCAATCCGGAAGGTGAATTGACAAATTGGCGCGCCAGTTTAGTTAACAGCAACATGCTTTCCGTGATTGCTAAGCGTATTAATCTCGAAGAATTTTTATTTTTAAGTAAGGGCGAATCCAAAGATAAAAACAGCAAGGCCCGTGGTTATATTTTAGCCAACGCTTTTGAAGCTTTAATCGGCGCGATTTATTTGGATCAAGGTTATGACTCGGCCAAACAATTTATTCACGAGTTTTTATTGCCGGAACTGCCCGACATTTTGGCCAAGCATTTGTATATTGATCCGAAAAGTAAATTTCAAGAAATCGCTCAGGAAAAAATGGGTATCACGCCGAACTATAAAGTTATATCTGAAAGCGGTCCGGATCACGCGAAAAATTTTGAAATTGGTGTGTATTTGGATGAGGAATTGGTGGCCACCGGTTTTGGTTCCAGTAAACAAGAGGCGCAAATCAACGCCGCCGCTCAAGCTTTAAAAAATAAAGATTGGGAATAATTTATAATTTTAAATTTATGAGAAGGAGACCTGAAAGCGAAATTAAGCCTAGTCCTAATGAATTATTAAGAATGACCCTAGACAGCGCTGATGTTATTGATTTACCCGAAGATAATGAAGCGTTTAAAGGCATGCAGGCTTTTGAAATTAGGGTTAAGGATAAAGATAAGTGGCAAACCGAAGAAGAGATGAAAAAGTTGGTTGATTCTTTCGGTGATTTGGCCATGAAGGCCTATGGTTCAAGGGAAAATCCGCCAGTCTATGACCGAAATAATCCTGAAAGCGTGGCTAAGGCTTTGGAAGATATTGCTGACGGAGATATTTCAATTGGTGATAGAGTTTTTGTAGTTTCCGATAACGAGAAAGTTGTTTCATTTTTGGTGGTAGAAGAATTTGACACTTCTGATGAAAGAAAGTTGGGCTATGTCGCTTTGAATGTTACGGCCCCTGATCAAAGGAACAAAGGTTATGCGGCTGAGTTGTTGCGTGAATATATAAAAAATGGTGACGCAGAAATTATCATGGGTATTTCTTCAACGCCGGCGGCGATTCAAATCGGCCACAACATAGCCAAAGAGTTTGGTTTCCAAAATTATTTTTGTGGATATAAAGACGGCGTCTATGGTGATCGGGGTACGCCGGAAGAACAAGCAGAAATTGATAAATTACATAAAGAAATAGAGACTGAGTGGCGTAAAGCAGAGGTTACGATTGAAGATGAAATGCCAGCGGGATATATTGTCATTGATGAAAAGAATGGACCGATTCGACCACTAAAAGCCGAAGAAATGAAGTTTCCCCAAGGTAGTCCGCTGGAGAAAACTTTTAGAGAAGGATTATTGCCGGTTCAGGAAAAATTTATGCCTCATACGGTTTACGGTATTGATTTGGCTATTAGGTCAAAAATTGAATAAATATTCAAATAAAAATTTATGAACATTGACGATTTATTTAAAATCGCGGTTGATTCTAAAGCCTCGGATTTGCATATTATTGTCGGCATGCCGCCGGTATTAAGAATTGACGGTCAGTTGCAACAAATTAAGGGTCAGGGCAAACTCACCAACAAGGCGGCGCAAGATTTGATTTACGAAATTTTGACGGAAAAACAGAAACAGATTTTTTTGATTCAAAAAGAGTTGGATCTTTCTCATCAGATAAAAAGCGGCTATCGTTTTCGCGTCAATTTGCATTGGGAAAAAGAAAATATTGGTTTGGTAGCGCGCGTAATTTCCAGCCAGATTCCGATTATGGAAGAGATTAACATGCCCAAAATTGCTTATGATTTGCTGAACATGAACCAGGGTTTAATTCTGGTCACTGGCCCAACCGGCTGCGGCAAGTCTACAACTTTAGCGGCCATGGTTAACTATATTAATACGACCCGCTCCGCTAATATTATTACCCTGGAAGATCCGGTGGAATTCGTCTTTGAGCCGGATAAAAGTATTATCAAACAGCGCCAATTGCATACGGACATGAATTCATTCGGCAGCGCTTTGATTCATGTTTTGCGTCAAGACCCGAACGTGATTATGGTGGGCGAAATGCGTAATTTGGAGACAATTGCCGCTACGATTACTTTAGCGGAAACCGGACATTTGGTTTTGGCCACTTTACATACTCACAACGCCGCCCAAACCATGGATCGTATTATTGATATTTTTCCGGCTCATCAGCAGCAACAAATCAGACTTCAGGTTTCTCTAACTTTAAAGGCGGTTATTTCTCAGCAGTTAATTCCCCGAGCGGATGGTAAAGGCCGGGTGGCGGCTCGAGAAATATTGATCAATACTCCGGCCGTTTCAAATTTGTTACGAGAAAATAAAATTACTCAGATCAAAACCGTAATCCAGACTTCGGCCGATGAGGGCATGATTACTATGGATCAGGATTTAATTAATTTGTACAATGAAGGCTTGGTGAGTAAGGATATGGCCAAGGCACATATGTTAAATCCTGAGTTTATTCGATAATTATTATCGTCAGGCTAAAATATTTTTTGATGCCTAAATTTAATCTGTTTTGGTAGCTCAATAAATGCCTGCCCAGTGGTTCGCACGCCTGCATTGCTATGCGAAGGTATGGCGGGCGGGCGTTTGGCGGAACTTATCCCGTACAAATTGTGCCCATAGCTCAATGGATAGAGCGTTTGGCTTCGGACCAAAAGGTTGTAGGTTCAAATCCTACTGGGCACAATTTGTACGGGAGCCATAAATTCTAATTAAAAATGAAGGTCGCCTAACGGCGATCTTTTTGTAATAAAAAATCCCCGGCAGTTAGCCGGGGATATAAATTGGTTGATTATTCGACTACTGGTGTGGCTGGCTCTTCAGCTGCGGCTGGTTCAGTGCTTTCGGCCGCTGGCGGTGTTGATATTTTGGCGGCTTTGCCCTTAAGAGATTCTTTTAGGTTTTTTCCAGCTTTGAATTTTGGAACCGTAACCGCGTGAATTTCAATTTTTTCTGAAGGGTTTCTCGGATTGACGCCAATGCGACCCTTTCTGGTTCTGGCTGAAAAGGCGCCAAAACCGGTTAAGGTTACTTCATCACCACCTTTAATTTTTTCGGTGATAGTCTCCAGCATGGTATCAATGACTTCCTCGACTTCTTTTTTAGAAACGTTAGCTTTGCTGCTTATGGTTTCAATTAATTCGGCTTTGTTCATAATAATTTTTTTAGTTATTGATTATACAATTATATTTTACTAAACCATGACTTTTCTGTCCACCCGAATAATTGACGTGGCTTTTTGGGTCTTGGGGTCAAATTCAATCAAAACACCGTCAACTTCCACTTCACCTTCTTCGGGTATTTCTAAAATAGCGGCGCCTTGAGTCAAAAAGCTTTTTAGGATGGGTTCTTTTTTGTCGCCGATAACCGAATCAATTGCCCCCACCATGCCTAAGTCGGTAACGTAGGCCGTGCCCTGGGGCAGAATTGCCGCGTCAGCCGTTGGGACATGAGTGTGAGTACCAACTACCGCCGTGACGCGTCCGTTGGCGTACCAACCAAAAGCCTTTTTTTCCGAAGTCGCCTCGGCGTGCAAATCAACAATAATACCGGCTAAGTTTTTAGTATTGATTTTTTCCAATAGTTCATCCAGCTTTCTGAAGGGGCAGTCAAAATTTTCTCGCATAAAAACTCGACCGACTAAATTGATTATCGCAATTGACCTTGAACCAATTTCCACGATTTTGTATTCCGCGCCGGCGACGCCAGGCGGATAATTAGCCGGTCTGACTATTACTGAATCGGAGGCAGTTAAAAGACCTTCCGCTTCGGCTTTAGCAAAAATATGGTTGCCGGAAGTGAAAAAATCTACCCCGGCTTTTTTTAAGTCTTCCAGGGTTTTTTGGGTTATGCCAATACCATGAGCGGCATTTTCCGCATTGGCCATAATTAAATCGGGCTGATATTCAGCTTTTAGTTCCGGCAGAATTTTGGTTAAAGCCTGCCGGCCGATTTTTCCAATTACGTCGCCAAAAAATAAAATTTTCATACGCAATATAATACTAATATGCGAATTTATGCGAATCTACTAATCTACAAATGTTTGGAAATATTCGCAACATTCGCATATATTAGTAGATTAGTATCGCTTAACGAGCGTATTCAATAATTCTGGTTTCGCGAATCAAAGTTACTTTGATTTCGCCCGGATATTTTAATTCTTCTTCGATTTTTTTCGCAATATCTTTGGCTAGTTTGTTAGCTGCCAAGTCATCAATTTCATCCGGCAAGACAAAAACGCGGATTTCGCGGCCGGCTTGAATGGCGTAAGCTTTGTCGACACCGTTGAAAGTCACGGCTACTTTTTCCAATTCTTCCAAGCGTTGCAAGTATTGTTCATAGGTATCTTTTCTGGCACCCGGTCGCGCGCCGGAAATGGCGTCGGCGACTTTAACAATAATTGCTTCCAAGGTTTTAGGACTGTCTTCGTGGTGAGAGCGGGCGATATAAGCAATTTCTTCCGGCAAGCCGAATTTTTTCAAAATATCATAACCAATTTCCGGATGGGTGCCTTGAACTTCATGATCAACCGCTTTACCAATATCGTGCAGTAAACCGCCTTTTTTGGCGATCGTAACGTCCGCGCCCAATTCTTCGGCCAACAAGGCTGAAATGTGAGCGATTTCAATGGAGTGTTGTAAAATATTTTGACCGTAGCTAGTGCGGTATTTTAAGCGGCCGACAATTTGTACCAACTTTGGATCTAAACCGGTAACGCCTAATTCATACATGGCGTTTTCGCCGGCTTCTTTAATTTCAATGGCCAACTCTTTTTTAGCCGTATCAATAGCTTCTTCAATTTTGACCGGATGAATGCGGCCGTCAGTGATTAATTTTTCTAAGGCCTTTTTGGCCACCTGGCGTCTGATCGGCGAGAAGCCGGAAACCGTAATGGCTTGCGGCGTATCGTCAACAATAATTTCCACGCCGGTTAAGCGTTCAATGGTTCTGATGTTTCTGCCTTCACGACCGATAATTCTGCCCTTCATTTCGTCAGACGGTAAATCAACCACGCTGGTGGTGGTTTCAGTCGCGTGGGAGACGGCGCAGCGCTGAATGGCTAAAGACAACATCTCTTTGGCTTTTTTATCCAATTCATCGGCGGCGACTTGGTTCAATTTTTTGATTCTAACCACTAAATCTTCCCTAATTTCTCGTTCGGTGTTTTCTAATAAGACACGCTTGGCGTCTTCTTTGGTTAAGCCGGCAATTTTTTCCAATTTCGCCATTTGCTCTTCTTTGACTTTGGAAATTTCGGTTTTAATTTTTTCAATTCGTTCGGCTTTGTCCAATAAATCCTGTTTCTTGTTTTCCAATTCCAAAAGCTTCTGGTCAAAAAGCGCTTCGCGGCTTTCCAAACGTTTTTGGGAACGATTTAATTCCTGCTGACGCTGGCGTTCTTCGACTTTGGCTTCTTCAATGATTTTTAAAGCCTTGTCGTTGGCTTGCAAAAGAATTTCCTTTTGCTTAGCCTTGGCTTCGTTAATAAAGTTTTCAACTTTGGCCTCAACGGTGTCTTTTCTTTTTAAAGCCCAGATTTTTCTTGATTGGTAGCCGATTAAAACACCAAGCAGCAGGGCGACAAATAAGCCGATCAGCCAGTAAAGAGTTAACATAAAATTCTATCTTTTAACAAGATAGAGAATTAAGGCAAAGTTTTTGAGATTTGCCCGTAGGCAAAACTATAGAGTAATACCCGGAAATACCATTTCCGGTTGAGAGATTTTAAGCTAATTTTTCCGTTTGAAAGGAAATTATATGCTTCAAGAAAGTGAATAAAATGGGAAATTCTAGCAATTTTTAGCCTAATTACTTATTACTCAATTGCCCGATTCTCAAATCCAGTTTATTAATTAGGTCTGCAAAGATAATAGCATATAAAGGCTAATTTGGCAAGGGTAGGGTTTTGGTTGTCAGACTTGCGTGATCTAAGAAATTGAATAATAAAAAAGCGGGAGAGAATGCTTCGCGTATAGCAAAGGCATTTCTTCCGCTTACGGGTTGTTGGCAATTAGCCGCTGGTCCACATGGGTCCGCCACCGACCATTTTGTCGGCCCAGGGACACGGTTCTACGAAGAAATTGGAAGGTCCGGTTTCAGCAAAGACATAGAAGCCGCCCGTGGCTTGAGCTTGCGTCAGGCGTTTCTCGGCATCCAATCTGGCCTGATCGGGGGAAGCGGCACTATCACCTTGCAAGGATTCAGGCTTGGGATCCGACGTCGGCATGGTTGTCTCCTTGGTTGTGCCATGTGACCATGGCCGAAATACCTATTTCCCAGGTTTGCCGGAGATAAAATCCCCCAAACTGTATGGCAAGTGGCCGAAATTCTGCGTTTTGCTGACGTACGTCGTCTGGTCTTTGTCCGGGGTGGTATCCGGAGTGGTGCTGGTCGTCGGGGCGGCATCCGGTTTCTTGTCCGTCGTTGCGGTTTCCCTGTCCATGTCCATGATGTTTTCTCCTGTTTATGAGCGAAGTCACATTGACATCACTCAGCCAAAGATCGAAAAAAGCCAACCTTTTTGGGGATAGATTGGCTTTTTTCGACCAAAAAAACTCTTGGGAAAAAGAGTCTTTTTAATCTTGTTATCTTTCCCATGGGGCTGAATTTAGCACTTTTCCACCTAAGGCGGAAGTTGCTGGCTACCTTTGGGTCAGTTCCCTTAACAAGTAGCACTCTTAATAACCTCTCAATTGTAAACTTATAAACATTTTAGCAAAAGAACAATTATTGTCAAGAGCCAATAAACTTAAGATTTTTATCAAATATAATTAGTCCTAAATTAAAAATCACCCCGTACTTTTCGGGGTAATTTTTTAAGAATTATTTGTTGATTAAAACCTTATCAATTAGGCCATACTTTTTGGCTTCATCGGTGCTCATGAAATAATCACGATCCGTATCTCTTTCAATTTTTGCCAGTGGCTGAGATGTGTGCTTGGCCAGCAAGCGATTCAAGCGGTCTTTAATCTTTAGAATCTGTTCCGCGCGAATCTTGACGTCAGTAGCTTGCCCCTCGGCTCCACCCATAACTTGATGAATCATTATCTCGGCATTGGGTAAAGCGATTCTCTTGCCTGGCGCTCCGGCGGCCAGTAAGAACGCGCCCATTGAAGCGGCCATGCCTACGCAAATGGTTTGAATATCGGGTTTGACATATTGCATGGTATCATAAATAGCCAAGCCGGCGGTTACCGAACCACCGGGGGAATTGATGTAGAGTTTAATGTCTTTTTTGCTATCCTCGCTTTCCAAAAATAAAAGCTGAGCGATGATGGTGTTGGCCACGGCATCATCAACCGGCGAACCCAGAAAAATAATTCTTTCTTTCAGCAGTCGAGAATAAATGTCGTAGGCGCGTTCGCCAAAGGTTGATTTTTCAATGACAGTTGGGATGAGATACATATTTTTATTTATTGTTTAATAAAATAATTTTTGATTTATTGAATACTCCAGTGACCGTCAGCAGTGGTAATTAACCGACCCTTGATTTTAAATCCCGCGGCTTTTTGGTGTCCGCCGCCTCCAAATATTTTAGCTAATTTGGCCACGTCGATCAAATCATTATTAGTGCGCAGGCTGCCTTTGATTAAATTATCGGGCAGTTCCTGGATCACTAGCAACGCTTTAATACCGGTCAAATTATTTAAAAAATTCGCGATGCCTTCGGTGATGTCGGTATTATCAGGCTGATTTTCCAGGTCTTTAAGGGTAACATAAGTAGAAGCGATTTCCCAATCTTGGTTATATTTTAATCTCATTAAAATTTCGCCCCAAATTTTTAAAGACTCAATGCTTTTATTTTTTAAAATCGAATCGCTGACTTGGTTTAGTGAAGCGCCGGCGATTAACATTTTTGCCGCGGTTTCCAGGGATTGATAATTGGTGTTGGGATTGGTGAAATTGTAACTATCGTAAATAATTCCGGCCAAAATGGCGCTGGCGATGTTTTTTGTAATCTGAATTTTTAATATGCTGAAGAATTGATAAATAATTTCGCTGGTCGAAACGGCTTGCGGTAAAACCAAATTAATATCACCAAAGCTGACGTTGGTGGCGTGATGATCAATATTGATGATCTTTGGCCGAGCTGGCAAGGCGGCGATAATTCGATCGGCGCCCGCGTGAGCTAAGTCGCTGGAATCCAAGACAATCAATAAATCGAAATCTTGGGATAAATCAACGGCCGAAACAAAAAGAGGCTTGTAATTAGCCAGCCAGGCCAGATTCTGCGGGGGCAGATCATAAGCCAATTTAACGTGATTTTTACCTAAAGTGTCCAGCCAATAGCCCAAAGCTAACATGCTGCCAAAGGCATCAGCATCCGGTCGTTGGTGGGAGACAATTAGGATTCTTTTTGCTTCGAGAATTGAAGAATAAATTTTTTGGCTAGTTAGATTGATATCCATAGCCAAGTATCTTAACCGTTTTTTTTGATTTGGTCAAGGAGCTCTTCAATGGCCGCGGCCTTTTGTTCGGTTTTGTCGATGACAAAGCGAATTCTCGGCAGAGGCCTCATGGATAAGCGTTGATTTAATAAAAATTGAAGATTGCCAATTTCGGCTTTAAGTTTGGTTAAGACTTTGCCGGTTAGATAACCCGGCATAATACTAATTGATATTTTAGCGTGGCGCAGATCTTTGGAAACCTCGGTTTCGGTAATGGTAACCAGGCAGCCTTTGGGAAATTCGATTTCAGTTAATAACAAATTCGCCACTTCGTGGCGGATTAATTCGCTAACTTGTTCAAGGCGGTGCGGCATATTATAGTTTTTTGATCTTAGTTTCTTCGGTATAGGCCTCTAAAATATCGCCCTCGGCGATTACCGGCTTGCCTTCATATTGCAAACCGCAATCTTGACCTTGAGTTACTTCATTGACATCAACTTTATTTGATTGGACTTTAATCAATTGGCCGGTAGCTATTTTTATGTTATTGCGCATGACATCAACTTTACACATGGGAATAATTTTTCCTTTGGTTACGCTGCCGCCGATAATCATATGTTTATCCTCTTTTTTGAAAATTGCCAAAACTTTAATACGACCCAGGTCGGTGCGAATGACTTCGGGGGAAAGCAATTTTTCCAAACGGGCTTTAACCTCGTCCAAGAGATGATAGATTACATCATAGAGTTTGACCTCTGATTTCATTTCTTTGGCCAAATTTTCGGCTTCAGTCGTTAATTTGACATGAAAGCCCAAAATTAAAGCATTGCCCGAGGCGGCTAATTTGATATCGTTTTCGGAAATATTGCCCAAGCCTTTGGCGATAATACTGACCGAGACTTCCGGATTTTCAATTTTTGTTAGAGAAGAAATAATTGCTTCCAGTGAACCCAAAACATCAGCCTTAATAATGACATTGAGCGAACGGTTTTCTTTCTTGTCATCTTTTTTAATTTCGCGCGGGCGAGAGTAGTCAACTGATTGCTGGGTTAATTGGTATTTATTAATTTTTTTCTTTTTATCAACTTCACCGACGACTTGCAAAACATCACCAACAGACGGGGTAGCCTTTAAGCCCAAAATTTTAACCGGCATGGCCGGTTCGGCTTGATCAATATCCTTGCCTAAAAAGTTTTTTAACCCGCGAATTTTGCCGTAGTAAGTATCGGTTACTTCCACCAAATCGCCACGTCGAAGAGTACCGTTTTGCACGATTAAAGTCGCGACCGGGCCTTCGCCTCGGTCAATGTGAGCTTCAATAATCGTACCGGCCGCGGATTTATTGGGATTGGCCACAATCTTTTCTTTTTCCGTTTCGGCGACCAATAAAATCATTTCCAATAATTCATCAATACCGGTGCCATCTTTGGCCGAAATTGGCACGCAAATGGTATTGCCGCCCCAGTCCTCGGGCAATAAATTCAATTGTGCCAAATCTTGTTTTACCTTATCAATATTGGCATCCGGTTTATCGATTTTATTAATCGCCACAATCATCGGCAAGCCGGCTGATTGAATGATTCTTATTGATTCTTTGGTTTGGGGTTGGATACTATCATCGGCGGCAATAACCAAAATCGCGATATCGGCCACGCGCGCGCCACGGGAGCGCATCGTGGTAAAAGCTTCATGACCCGGGGTATCAATAAAAGTAATCAATTGATTTTTTTTGACGACTTGATAAGCGCCGATATGCTGAGTAATGCCGCCGCTTTCACCTTCAATGACATGAGTCTTTCTGATTGAATCCAATAATTTGGTTTTGCCATGATCGACGTGGCCCATAACCACCACCACTGGCGGACGAGGAAGCAGTTTTTCTTTATCATCTTCGGCTAGTAGCGCTTCAAGTTTTTGCGTAGTGGTTTTTTCATCCTGGCTTTCCCGTGATTCTTCAGCCGAAACTTCAAAGCCAAAATCTTGCGCGATAATTGAGGCCGTATCAAAATCAATTTGTTCGTTCATGGAAGACAATACGCCGTTTTTCATCATCTCGCTCATAACTTTGGATAAAGGCAGCTTTAGTTTTTCCGCGAAATCTTTAACTCTAATCAATGGTGGCAAGCTAATCTTTTTGGGTTGAATTGGTTTGTTTTCAATGGCGACTTCAACTTTTTCTTCTTTGGCATTCATAGCTCGAAATTGAGCGAACAGTTGCGGCCATTTTTCTATAATTTTTTGCGCCTGGCGGTCATCGATTTTTATGGCTCTTTGGCCAATATCAAAACCGACTGCTGGCAGAATTTCCAGCAGTTCTTTACTTGAGATCTTCAATTTTCTCGCGAGTTCACTGACGTTCATAGGTTAAATAAAGGCCTGAGTGGGAATCGAACCCACGAATAACGGTTTTGCAGACCGTCGCCTTACCACTTGGCTATCAGGCCAAGGCGCTAAAAATGCAATAATTACTCACTTAGTGTAACAGAATAAGGCATAATAATCAAGTTTAATGCTAATTTACAAAAACGGCCGCCAAAGGCGGCCGCTGGTATTATTAGATTTATCTAAAATTACTCAATTACTTCAATCTTTAGGGTGCGAATACCAAATTTCATGGCATCGACTCTGGTTTTGAACCAGACATCGGCTCGGTAATAGTAGCGCGCATTCATTCTATCTTGGACAGTAAATACACGATCGCCGAAATATTGAGGAATCCTTACCTTGGTACCCAAGGGTAAAAAGTTAGCCGCGATAACGTTTTCCTGGTTATTCTTACATAAGTCGTAACCATTGGCCGTATGACAAGGGGTGCTGTCGGTTTGGTCAGCTGTTGAACTGTAGGCGGTGATTGGCACCGTATAAGTTTTGATGATTTTAACAGTTGGGGCTTCAGTCAGAGTTTCTTCTGAGGTCTGTTCGGTTACCATTTCGGTACTGGAAGCCAAAACATAGCTGGGTAGCATAATGCTGTCCGGTTTAGGAAGCTCAGCCGCCACCGCAAAGTGGGGGAAACACAGCTCATAGACGAAAATCAACAGAACCGTGATCTCAGTCTTTTGTTGTCTAATTCTATTGAATATAGTCATAATTATGGGTATATTTTGGCTAAATCTAAATAAAAAATTCCTTAAGAGGAAAGTATATCATATTAGCATATCAAACGATTTTTGTCAATGACTAAGCCGGGGCAAAATGAATTTTTAACCAGCCCGAAAAAGTTCATTTTTGGTTATAAAAAACTATAAATTTTAGGTAAGTAGATAATTTATGACCCGAGTTGCCGTATGATTTTTTAGATTTTGGGCGCCAAGCCATAATTTGGTCTTTAAGGATACGGATTTTAGAGCTGAGCCTGAAATTTTTTGATAAAATGACGATGTTTTTTGTTTAAAAAAATGCTATAATTAATTTTTGATTATTAAAAAATATTTCCATGAAGCAAATTCAAGACATTTTTAGCAAAGTTCAAGAGACCAAAAGAAAGCAGCGGGAGCTTAACCGGGCTTATCGCGATAGTCTAAATAATACTCAGCAATATGTTGATATTTTGGAAAAGATGGAAGAATTAAAACAAAAGAAAAAAATCATTGTGGAAAATCTTAAAAAGGAATTTCCCCAGCTTGATCGGCTTAAGGCCGATATTGAAAGTGATAATTTAATGTTAAGCGATTTAACCATTAATTGTATGATCAAGGGAGAACCTATAGAAATTGTTGATGAATACAATAATAAATATCAGCCAATTTTAAATGTGAAGTTTAAAAAGATCTAATAATTATTGTTTTAATATAAAATCCCCATAGAGACGCGCCCTGGCTTGTCTTTATGGGGATTTATTTTTTTAGCTTAACTTATTCCTTGTCGCAAAATACCACTAATCTTATGGGGTAGCTTTTTGATATATCATTCCAAGTACCTTCGCAGGTAATGAGGTTAAGGTGTGATTTTTTATCATTTGAATGGAAAACATTAGCTATTTTGTCATCCTGTTTATATCTTCGGATATTGTGAACAACAAAAGAGATAGTTTCTCCTTGATCATTTTCCACATATAATTTATCACCCTGACGTAATTTGTATAGATTATCAAAGGCTGATGGTTTTTGATCTTTCCAACCATAGTGGCCAGCCATAACAGCGCTGCCTATCTCTCCGGGACGCGGCCCGAGTTTGAGCCAAGCAACACTATCCTGGTTTTTTGGCACGTCCATGGCTCCGTCCGTTGTTAAACCCACTGGTTCAAGGGACGCGTCAACATTGATTTTGGGAATTTTGAGTCGAGTGGGCATGCTGGAAGCGGGCAAATCAGAAATTATTGGGTCAACAAAAAGATTAATGCCTGACGATTCATTTTGGGTATTACCCATTTGATTTGGTTGAGTTTGTCCGGTATTATATTCTGATATATTATAAAAATTTGGGTTGGGCAGATAAAAATTGGGAAAAAAAACAACGGCTGAGGATAGTGCGACTACCCCAAGGCTAGTAATATATGTAAAAAATTTTAGCGAAGCTTTTGGTCGCATTGTTTATGGAAATATATAATAGATTAAAGACCCCGCCTAGGCGGGGTCTTTAATCAGCTCTAGGCCGAAGACGTAAAACTTATAATTATGTTCGACTATATTCGATATTTTTTAATCATGACCACGACTGAAGTCAAGACTAGCATAAGAATTCCAACCAGCAGTACCATGATCCAAAGCAGGCTACTATGCTCAGGTGCTAGTCCGCTGCTGGGTAGGCTGGGCGTAGACGCGGCTACCACTACGGTAGCAATCGCGAAATCTTTTGCCGTTGAACCATTGGCTTGACCAGAGGCAGTGGCAGTGTTAATGGTGGTTTCAGTCAAATTGGTTTGGCAGGTATAAGTCCAAGTTTCAGTGGTATCAAGTTTTGAATTATTATTAGTGTCGCCAGAGACGTAACTAATAGGTGAGCATTTATCATCAGTGAGAGTTACGTTGCTTAAAGCGACGGCTCCTGGATTGGTAATTTTTTCAGTGTAGGTAACTGTTCCTCCGCCAGCTAATAAAGTCAGGGGACTGGGTGTTTTGGTAACATGAATCAAGGGCGGTACGGTTGGTATGCCGACTACGACGGTAGCGCTAGCAATATCAGTCGCGCTAATGCCGTTAGCCCAACCAGTAGCCGTAACAGTGTTGGTATGAGTGGCCGATATGGTGGTTGAACAATTATATACCCACGTTTCGTTCACATCGAGTTTGGCATTGTTATTGATATCACCTGAAGTCAAAGTAATGGGACTGCAGGTATCGCCCACCATGGTTAAATCAGTTACTGAAACCGTGCCAATATTACGAAGGGTATAGGTGTAATTAACTAAACCAGCCCCGTTCGGCAAGGCCAGAGGACTTGGTACTTTTACGACGTCAATTAGTGGCGGTACTACTGGGGTGGTTACCGGTGTTCCTATGTCATTATTGGTTACGATGCAAGTTTTGATATCACCAGGACTGAGATTAACATGACCGTTAGTGTAACAATCGCCGGAAAATGCGGTAGTGTAATTGGCATTAGAAGTTTCAGTTACTACATAGGCATCGGCTGGCGCTTCGAAACTATTAGTTACACCAGAAATAACGGATGTACCATTAACAAAAAGCGGAAAATCTGCAATGGTTTTAGTTCCACCATTATCATTAATAACGTTTTTAACTACGTTGATTGTTCCACTCCGCACGCCACTGCCGCCTGGTGTCGCAGCGCAGGTTGGCAGAGTAATAGTGTTAGTGTCAGTGGTTACTGTTCCACCATAGGCTAAAGCGGCACCAGTCCAGATCGTATTAGCCCCTACGGTAATGCCGGCCGCATCAATGACGATTCCAGCAAAAGTTGTGTTGGCACCAAGAGTGGTAGCCGCCGACGGCGTCCAAAAAACATCGCAGGCAGAAGCACCGGTTAAGGTGATGACCGAGTTGTCAGTTGAAGTCAGAGCTCCGACTGGCCGGAATATGTATGTTCCACTGCCACTGAGAGTAAGCGGACCACCAATATTCATTGCCCCGGTGCTGCAATAGACTCCAGGAGTAAAAACGCCGGCCGCTCCATGTGTTATATCGGTTGATAAATTAATGGCTCCGGGCGCGAACTCGAAGGTGCAGGATTAGGCGGCTAAGGATGACCTGGCGCTGTTTTGGTTAGCACCGGCTTCGGCGTAAGGAGCGTCTGATCCATAGTTGGTATGCACGCCAGCGGGCGCGACGGCGGGTCCAGTGGTAAATCCGATATCACCAGTAATAGTGGTTCCGGCCGAGGTGTTGGTGTAGGTGCTGGATAGTACCGTAAAGGTTGACGCTGCTCCCAGGGTGGGGGTGGTGGCGGCCAGCGCCACGTTCAATCCACTTAGACTAAGGGTAAACGCAAAAATTAAAGCCAAAGCGAAAATTTTAGTAAAATTTTTCATAGAATATTTCTAAAATTATAAATTGAAATTTTTATTGTAGCTAACCTCCTTTTTAAAATTAATTAGTAATTAGACCTTTATTTAGTATATCATGTCGATAATATATTATCCATTATTTGTTCGCTCAGACTAAATAAACAAAATCGTCCAAGTAATTGTTTTAGAGTAGTAATTAAATTTTTCCCATGATTTTAATTCCGCCAAAATTGGTAAAAAATAAAACTAAAGTTCAAAATCGTCAACCTCGTAAACGTTGTTTTTTAGGTTCTTAAAAATTTTTTTTAAATCGGCTCCCTTTATTTGTACCGTCTTGGTGGGAAAAATTGGACTAAAAAGCAACCATTCTTGATCGTATATCTTGGGATCAATATAAATATCATATTGATTATCAAAAGCAAACGGGTAGGCACAACCAGGTTGAGCGCCGAAGAATTCATTTAATTCTTCGGCGGTTGATAGTCGAACTTTGTTGGTGCCAAGTTTTTCCTTGATTTTTGCGAAATCAATTCGGTTGCCTTGAAGCGTGATATAAACGATAAACTTAGTGTCTGTTTTAATTACCATGCACTTCATTTCAGATCCAAAAAATCCGGCTTCTTTTTGCACTTTGGCTAAGGCTTCATAAGTCAGCGCTTCTGAATGAGTAAATAATTTAAACTCAGCTTGATTCTCATTAAGCAAGTTAATTATTTGATCATATATTTCATTTGTATTAACCATAAATTATATAGTTGATTGGTTTTACCTTACAAATTTACTATACCAAAAAATCGCCTCTGGAGCGATTTTTTACATAAAGCAACTTGTTGTATGACCTGCCTTTGCCGGCCAGGCAGATGTTTGAATTAAAAGCTATATCCAGAACACTCCATCAGAGTTATTTTACTATTTCTGTAATAATATGCCCTAAGTGCATTACGGGCTGAAAAATTTTTTCGCCATCTTGCCTAAAATTAATCTGACCATTCTCCTTATCCACGACGACTGTTGCGCTTTCATCATCCACTTCACCATTATCATAATATTTACCAATTTCCAAAGGGTGAACGCCGACTTCTAGTTTAGAGGTTTTTACGGATTTATCAATCAATCCAGACATATCGGCCGCCAGCATAGTCGAATGGACAGACCTGTTTATAAAATCTGCTTCTTCTGGCCTAATAAATAGTACTTTAGTTGATAGCATTTGAAGCGAATATTTAGATTTGTGACCAATATAGGCGGGCTTTTCCAACTTTTTAATTCTAAAAGATGCGCCATTACTCAGAACAAAATAAATTGATCCTTTCTCGGTTGTAAATATATTTTGCAGCCTATCTTTTTCTCTGATTAAATTTTGCGTAAGTTCAGAAACGATTCTTTCTTCTTCCTCTGAAAATTCATCAAGTCTCTTATCTAGTGCGCCCAATTTGTTTTCGGTTGATTCTATTAAACTATTAATTTCTTCTACTGTTATTGGATCTTTCTTTTCAATTTCATGGGTTGGGGTTAGCGATGGTTCTCTTGTCTCTGACATATATTTATTAATATATTTTATTTTATTATTTAGATTATACCAAAAATCGTCTAATTAAGCGATTTAATTCTAAAATTATTAAAAAGTAAACTAGAAATGCCTAAAAACATATGATATACTTTAGCCGAAAGGAGGATTCTCACTATGAGAATAGTCCTCGCAACAAAAGGTGGTTGATGTTTGACGAAGGTTATCGTATTTTTTTTCGACCAATTACTTTGGTATTCGGCGGATCATAATTGAGACCCCCAATGGATTTTAATTATGATCTTGGAGTAGGTCTACCACCAGGCTGTCTTTAATTGCCTTCTCAGCCGTCCTGCTTTATGGGGCATAATTGTTGCCTTCCCGAATACACTACCTCACTTGAGGGTGATTGAGCTGGGCTCAATCATAGGCTGTATCTGCTGACTCAGCCTTAAAAGGGATTCAGTTACCCAAGTCAGCCAACGCGGCGTTACTAACCATGTCTCGCCGCTCTTTTTATATGAGTTGGTTAGCTCCTGACTAAATCATAATATTCGTGATAGTTGGTAGGTTCAGCTTTGATTTATCAGAATAGTTACTTATACAATCTTTGGATAAAAAAGCCTGCACGATTGGTTGCGTCTTATTAATAAAATAATTATTTGATAATTTGCAAAAGCGATATATTATGTTATATTGCTAAATAATAACGAGTAATTTAAAGAGAAAATTTATGAAACGAGTAAATTTTGAATATGGGAGTGAGATCCCCGATTTTGGCCAAGAATCAATGGCCAGTACGGATAGAATGGAGGAGTTAAGACTATACTCTGCGTATATAGAGGGTCGCGTTAGGGATGAGAAATCGTCACCCATCCAACTGCATGAAAAGCTGCAACCTAATGAAAACGATCCCCAGCCAGTAGTTGAAGGAAAAAAATCAGCTTTGGCGGCTGCGGAAAGGTTGCCAGCAATATTGGCGGCAAATACCAGAGTAAATACTGAACTGCAAAAGGGAGAGCATGAATTACAAAAACAATTGCAAGGGCTGGAAGTTCAAAAGGATAGTGAATCAGCAGACAAAGATTCAGAATTAGAAACAAAAATAGCTGAACTAAAAAAAGAAATTCAAATACTTACAGATTATACGGCCAAAGAAATAGATAAAATTCAGGTAATAATTGATGCCCTGCGCAATGAAAAAGATTGGGAAAAACGATGGGAACCATCTTATAAGATAGCAAAGGAGTTTAAGGAAAACGAACAAGAAGAGGATGATTTAAGAAAAAGCATAAAAGATGCGCAGGAGGAGTATGATAAGTTGACCAGGCAGAAAGATTCTGACGCAGATCTTCGGAAGAAAATTGATGAAATGATGACAGCTGGGGAGCAGATTAAAAAAATGTTTGAACGTTTAGTATCGTTGATTGATCGAGACATGGAAATTCTAAAGGATAGTGAGGCTGCGCCTGTATTTGATAGTCCTCAATTTAAGGTTTATGAATACTATAGAGATCGTCAGAATTAGATAAAAAAATATAGAACAATTCTTTTAGAAAATCGCCTTTAAGGCGATTTCTTGCATGGAGCAACTTATTGTATGACCTGCCTTTGCCGGCAGTCAGGCGTTAGAATTAAGATTATAAAAAAACCGCATACTTGTAATATGCGGTTGGGCGCAAATATTATCGCCGTAGATAAATTAGATGTCAGTCGCCATCGCAGCAACTGTAACATCTTCCATCTGATAGAGCATCACCGCAGGAAGGGCAATAATGTTGCATAACTTCTCGCGGTTTTCTCTCATATCTGTAATCCGTTGTCCAACCCTCATCGTGCTCATCCCAGACCTCTTTTTTGATTCTTATCGTGCCACAACCTTTGCATTGGTCTACGCGAGCGTCTGGATCAAGCCGGTGACCACAGCAGGGGCATAATTCCGTAAAAGGTGATTCTGGCATAGTCTCATCCTCCTATTGTTTGCTAGCACCAAAGAACATTCCTCTTAATTCACTCTTAGTTTATAATTTATAAAATAATTTGTCCTAAAAAAATAGATATTTATTTGAAATATCAATTAATATTGACTAATTTTAGATAAAATGTATAATATAAATGTTGTCGAAGAATATGTACGAATCAATATTAGTACAAGCTGGATTGACGGAAAAGCAAGCCAAAGTGTATTTGGCTTGCTTAGAGTTGAATATGGCAAAAGTCCCTGAAATTAGCCGGAGAGCAAATATCAAACGGACAACGACCTACGGTATAATTGATGAATTAGTAAAAATGGAAATATTAAATTCCGTTGTCAAAAATAAGTCTAAGCTATTCCAAGCCCAGTCTCCAGCATTATTGCTTGATATTCTAGATAAGCGCCGGGAAGCTTTGAAAAAATCATTGCCGGAATTAGAAAATGTTTTTTCCACTTATCATATACACCCCCAGGTAACTTTTTTTGAAGGGAAAAGCGGCATTAGACAGATCTATCAAGACGGCCTTAATTGCATTTCAAAAAAGATTTACCAGGTTGTAAAAGCAAAAAGTCATAGTGAATTACTCGGTGAAGATTTCGTGGAAGAGTATATTAAAGAAAGGATAAAAAGAGGAATTACTGCGTATGATTTGCACCCAAAATCAGGCGATATTTATACTGAGAAGAGAGGACGACAAAATATTAACTTGAAAAGATATGTTAGATATCTTCCACCTGATTTGTTTAGCGCATCAATGATTATGGTCTATGACAACAAAGTCGCAATGATTTCCAGTAAAAAAGAAAATTTTGGTTTTATAATTGAGAGCAAGGAATTCTCCAATACGCTAAAAGGCTTCTTCGATTTCATGTGGAAACTGGGATCGACTGAGCCGGACATAAATTAGTTAGTGTTAATAATACAAAAAAAATCTAGGTTTATATCTAGATTTTTTGACGAGTACCTCATTAGATGACGTTAGAATTGAGATATGTTCTCAAGTTAGCTAAAAAATAACTACTACACTATTATTGACAGAGCAATTTATGTATGTTATGATCATTTGTTGATCTTTAATACCTAATTGTTTGACTCTACAAATTGGTTATTTGATGCACCAATTTAGTTAAATAATCATTTTGTGGAGTCAAGAGACACAAGCTTTACTACAAGGAGAAGAGACAATGATTTTGACAACGCGGTATTACATTCGGCCTAAAGATTTGGCAGATCTTGTTGAAGGTAGGACAGTATATCTTCAACTCCAAGTAGAAGAAGGTATGTATGAGCTTACCGTCGATTTGTCCAAAGTGGAAAAAATTGATGTGCGGTCGAATTGCAGTAATCCTGGTATGTATGTCCGGCTCAGAGTGCTTTCTGAGTAGGATTTATTAAGCGAAGTTGCGGCTCACGCCACCGATCAGAGCATATCGGTGGTGATTTTTTTTGAATCAAAAAATCGCCTCTAGGGCGATTTCTTGCATGGAGCGGGTAAGGGGAGTCTCCGCCAGAGGCGGATGCGCCGGCGGCGCAGAACCCTCGTTATTTTATCCTAAAAGCGGGTAAGGGGAGTCGAACCCCTGTCAACAGGTTGGAAACCTGTGATAATAGCCGTTATATGATACCCGCTTTCAGGATAAAATATTTAAATCATTAAATTTTGGTCGGGGTAGTTCGCCTCGGGCGAACGGTCTCTGCTTTTTAAAAATGATTGGTCGGGGTAGCCGGACTCGAACCGGCGGTCTCCTGCTCCCAAAGCTTGGCTCCGCCGGCTGGCGGACAACTTCGCTATACTTCGAAAATCTTGTTATTTTTTAAACCTCTTTTTAACAAAAATTCTGGTCGGGGTAGCCGGACTCGAACCGGCGGTCTCCTGCTCCCAAAGCAGGCGCGATAGCCAACTTCGCTATACCCCGAAAAAAAATCTCAGATTTCAAATCTCAAATTTCAAAAATGAAATCAATAATATTTTTGAGATTTAAGATTTGAGATAATTGGTGCCGGGTCCCAGAATTGAACCTGCCTACCGGCAGGCAGGCTGGGGACGCAAGGATTTTCAGTCCGGAGTTTGTCCCATAATATCCCTTGCCGGGTCCCAGAATTGAACTGGGGACGCAAGGATTTTCAGTCCTTCGCTCTACCACTGAGCTAACCCGGCTTAATACCGGCAAGGGACATTATGGGACTTTACAACTGAGCTAACCCGGCCCTTAGTTTCTGGATTGAATTACCGGTAAATGATTGGTGGGCGATCGAGGACTCGAACCTCGGACCTCGTCATTATCAGTGACGCGCTCTAACCAGCTGAGCTAATCGCCCTAAACAAATAATAGTTTTTATTTTTAACCAGCTGCCTGTCCGCCAGGCTTTGCCGAAACGATGTGAAAGCGGGCTTGTCTCGCCGAAGCTCCGAGCGAAGGCGAGGAGCGAAGGCGGAAGCTAATCGCCCTAAACAAATAAATTGACCAATTAGTAGCTTCTTTCAGTTTACTTATGGCCAAAAACGGTTAAAAATTACTTTCCTAATATATCAAAAACAATTGAACTCGTCAACCCTGCATGACACAAAAATCCAGGAATAAAAGCCTGGATTTTGTTTAAATAGACTATTCTACCAGCCGAGCTTAATTAGTCTAACCTCTTTATGTGGTACAACGTATAATATTTTAGTTCCGTCCGGTGAAAGACGCGGGGAGGTATAGAAATTTTCTCCGGTGACTAATCGCTTTTTTTTGCCGGTCATAACTTCGGCCAACCAAAGCTCATTGTCGTTATTGTAAATAATGTATTTACTATTGGGACTAAAGTTACCATCCAGCGCTTGGGAGTTGTCGGAAAATGCATATTTATCGATACTCAAGATATCGGTTTTTTTGCCATCGGCCAAATTCATTAAATAGATTTCTCGAGCCAGGGGATTGTTTTCGGCGTAGTCTCTAAAAATTAAGGCTGTCGTGCTATCAGGCGAAAAAATAACATGACCGTCAACTAATCCCTCGCTGGGCGCTAAAATAATTTTTTTATTCACCGCGTCAAAAATATTGGCGTTATAAAAAGTTAAATAGCGGCTGTCCTTTGTCCAGACAAAATATGTCGTGTCATTTGATCCGGTAAAATTACCGATGCTTACCAGCTCGTCCAGAGATTTTGCGTTAAGGGGTAGAATATAAAATCGGAAAGTAACGGCGTCAGGACTGTTGTAGCGGGAAAAGAAAGCCGCGTTTTTGCCATCAGGTGAAATGGACAAATGGTTGACATCATTTATTTCTTTTTTAGTTTCTGGATCCAGGTATTTGATTTTATCAAGCAGTTCAAAACCTTTAAGGGTGGCTGGCGCGGCGACTTTTAGGGCAACTTGTTCAGGATTAGATAAATCAACAATTCTTTTTTCAGTCGCAAAATTATTGTTATCTATCCAATAGGCATCAGGGGAAACAGGGTTATCCTTTATTTCAATGGCGGTAGTGGTATTGGTGGTAAAATTAAAGATGCTGTAGCTTTTATATTCGGGATCACCTTCTTCGGTTTGACCAGAAAATTGATAGACAAAAGCTTTTTGACTGTCGCTGGACCAGGCGTTGTTTGTTAATTTATAATCGCCGGAAAAAATTACTTGATCAGACGCGATTTTTGGCAAGACAAAAGTATCAATGGGCTTTTGTACGGTTTCATTTAATTTTTCCTCAGCCATTAAATTCAATTCTTTATTTTTTTGCCAAACAAAATAACAGGCTATGGCTAGGGCAATTAAAACTATTACCAATAAAATTCCGGTTTTAGGGTATATTTTTTTTCTCGGTCTGGGCAGAGGAGCGGCTTCGGATGTGGTCGGTTTCAAGCTGGCCGCAGCGGCCGAAGTTTTCGTTTTAGCCCGAGATTTTGCCAGGGTTTTGACGCTGGGGATTTTTGTATTTTTTATTTTTGCATTTTGCATCGCCATAGGTTTTATTTTTTAATACCAATTTTAAATTAGTTTGGTTATATCATATATAATATCATAAAATTGGCAAAACAAAAAACCAGCGTTTGACGCTGATTTTTTGCTGATACTTTAACAATTTAGAAGTGACCATACCTGATCAATATCCGTTCGTTGCGCTTATAGCGCACGTCGACAGTTATGAAGAGCGGAATTCCGGCTCTCCATAAAATTTGTCTCCCTAGAAAGGAGGTGATCCATCCACAGCTTCCGCTACGGATGCCTTGTTACGACTTCGTCCCTGTCATCTGTCTTACCTTTTGCCGGTCTACACCGACATTTGGGTACTACAGACTTCCTTGACGTGACGGGCGGTGTGTACAAGACCCGAGAACGTATTCAACGCACCATGGCTGATATGCGTTTACTAGCGATTCCAGCTTCATGAGGTCGAGTTGCAGACCTCAATCCGAACTGAGGCCAGTTTTGGTGGGATTAGCTCCGCCTTACGGCTTGGCAACCCTTTGTACTGGCCATTGTAGCACGTGTGTCGCCCAGGATGTAAGAGCCATGCTGATTTGACGTCATCCCCGCCTTCCTCCCCCCACTCAGAGCACTTGCATTGCAAATGCGCTCAGTGGGGGGCAGTTTTCTGTGATTGATTTAACACAGAATAGGGGTTGCGCTCGTTGCCCGACTTAACGGTACATCTCACGACACGAGCTGACGACAACCATGCAGCACCTGTCTAGCACCCTCGAAGGAGTCTCAGTTTCCTGAGATTTGCAGCTAGATGTCAAACCCTGGTAAGGTTCCTCGCTTATTGTCGAATTAAACCACATGCTCCACCGCTTGTGCGGGTCCCCGTCAATTCCTTTGAGTTTTAGCCTTGCGGCCGTACTCCCCAGG
>Ga0172381_10000711_pt1 | contig 40602 bp, 23 predicted proteins | sample Leawel6488metaG_FD_119754 | JGI IMG/M metagenome (GOLD analysis project Ga0172381, IMG submission 119754) | Leachate microbial communities from a municipal landfill in Southern Ontario, Canada - Leachate well 64-88 metaG | ecosystem: Engineered > Solid waste > Landfill > Unclassified | place... | reverse complement strand
CTTTTCCTGAACGATGTTAAGGCCCAGGCCATGAGAATGCTGGAAAACGTGCAGGTTCTTCTGTCCGAGGCAGGAGCCGGTTTGGCCGATGTCGCACAGATCATCGTTTACCTTCGTAACGGGGAAGATTACCCGGTGGTAAGGGATATTCTATCGGGGAAACTGCCTCCGGCACCTGTCGTCTATACCCTGGGCAGGGTCTGCCGTCCATCGTGGCTTATAGAAATGGAATGCATTGCAGTCATTCCTTTTGTCCAATAAAAAAAGCCGTCCCTGAAGGAACGGCTTTTGCGGGTCCTGATTTTATAGTGTAACTAAGCCTCAGCCACAGTCACAGGCTGAATGGAAACGTACGATTTATTATTTGCTTTTTTGCGAAATACTACAACGCCGTCTTTTAAGGCATATAAAGTATGATCTTTTCCAATGCCTACATTTTCACCGGGGTTATGAACCGTTCCACGTTGACGGACCAGAATGTTCCCCGCTTTAGCTGCCTGACCCCCGAATAATTTTACTCCTAAACGTTTACTTTGTGATTCGCGGCCGTTCTTTGAACTACCGACACCCTTTTTATGAGCCATAATCTTACTTTTTAGAAATTATGAAATAGAGTCAATTTGAATTTGTGTCAGATATTGGCGATGCCCGTTACACTTCTGATATCCTTTTCTGCGTTTTTTCTTGAAAACCAGAACTTTTTCACCTTTCAGGTGTTTCAATACCGTGGCGCTTACACTGGCTCCATCAACATAAGGAGCACCAACCACTACTGTTCCGTCATTGTCTTTTAACAACACTTTTTCAAACTGGATACTGGCTCCTTCTTCAGCCTGAAGACGGTGTACAAACACCTTCCGGCCCTGCTCAACCTTGAATTGCTGTCCTGCAATATCTACAATTGCGTACATATAATATGTTTATTTGGTTTCAACTGCAAGCGGATGTGCTTTTAAACATCTCTTTATCAATAGCTTGTCAGTCATCAATATAGTTTCCCCGAAAATCGGACTGCAAAGGTAAAAAAGTTTCCCGGAAATGCAAAGAAAAAGTATCTTTGTCTGTTACTACAAGCCTGTTATGAATTCACCTTTTGTATTTACAAGACCCCTTCAGCCAGGAGAAGTACTTGGCCGGACATCGGGCATCAATTGGTTATCTTCCAATTTATTAAAAGGACAGAACTCTGTTGTTTGGGACCATCCGGGGACAGGTAAAACTTCATTCATAAACAAGGCCCTCATGCAGATGCAAAAAGGGAACAGTCATTTCATCCTGTGCAGGGTGCCGTGTTTCAATATAAGAAGCCTTAACGCTTTACATGCCACCATGGCCAACGTTTTGTTCAGGGCGCTCGCCGGCACGCTTGGAGAATGGGAACACCTGGTTTCCGTGCTGCTCCCCGATCTTCGTCCCGACATTGCTCTTCAGCGGCACGGCGACAATGAATTCACCCTGTCCTTTGGTGACCGTTTTCCGGCCGGTCAACCGGAAGAATTAATCCGGCTTCCGCAAAGAGCGGCTGAACATACCGGACGGCCCGTGCTGTTTGTGCTGGAATCATTCCATACATTTCTATCCACAGCTACAGGGCTTACCTCCGGCGGACTCGCCCAGCTGGCCAAATGCTGGAAACAGCAGACTAATGTTACTTTTCTTCTTTGCGGGACAGGCAGTACCCAACCTTCCATGCCGACCGTTTTCAAAGATCTTTTTGGTATGAAACGGCCATTTTTCGGATTTGCCGAGCACGTTCCCCTGGAACCGATAGAGGAAAAAGAGTTCACCGAATATATCATAAAGAGTTTTTCAAAAGCCGGAAGGGTTATCTCCAGGGATTTCGCGGAAATGATCTGCCGTAAGATGGAAGGACATCCATACTATATTCAGCAGTTTGCCGATCTTTGTTACTCCAATACCAAGGGATACATGATTGAATCTATGTATTTTAGCGGTTATGAGGAACTGTTGGACATTCACCACAGCCGTTTTGAAATCTTATGCAGTGACCTTTCAGTTCCGCAGATCCAGTTTCTCAGGGCGCTTACAGACCAGGTGGAACAGTTCAGTTCCTCCTGCGTGCTCATGAAATACGGGCTCAACTCCTCTGCCAACGTGTACCGCGTTAGGGAAGCGCTTGAAAAAAAATCTGTCATAGAAACCGTTCACAGGAAACCAAAGTTCATAGATCCGTTATTCAGGCTCTGGTTCCAGGAAAGGTTCTGTAAAACATACTGGATCCCATGAAACATCTTGTTGTACTGACAGGAGCCGGAATGAGCGCGGAAAGTGGGATCAGGACATTCCGGGACCATGACGGCCTGTGGGAGAATTACCCTGTCCAGGAGGTAGCCTCCATTGAAGGATGGTACAAAAATCCGGAACTGATGCTCCGTTTTTACAACGAAAGACGCCTACAACTCAGGGATGCTTCTCCCAACGAAGGGCACAAAACACTGGCTTGTCTGGAAAATATTTTTAACGTCCAGATCATAACCCAGAATATCGATGACCTGCACGAAAGGGCCGGCAGCAACCATGTACTCCATCTTCACGGAGAACTCACAAAAGCACGGAGCGAAAAAAATGACAACCTTATTGTTGATATTGGATACAATCCCATCCGGCCCGGTGACAAGGCCTCTGACGGAGCCCGGCTCAGACCGCACATTGTCTGGTTTGGAGAAGCAGTACCCAATATCGGCCCGGCTGCTCAAATGGTGGAAGAAGCAGATATACTGCTTATCATAGGCACTTCACTGGTGGTTTATCCGGCTGCGGGGCTTATTCACTACGCAAGACCGGATATTCCCGTATACCTGGTAGATCCCCACCCGGCCATCACCTCAAATAATAAAATCCATATTATTGCCGATAAAGCCGTAGCCGGTCTGACGCGCTTTGAAGAAATCATTGCCAAATCATATCAGGAATGAAATATAACCACCCATTATCTCATATACTTCCCAAAGACAAAAGTCGTACAGACTATCTGAACCGCCTGGCATGGGGTACCGATGCCGGATTTTACCGGATGATTCCTCAACTTGTTCTTTTCCCTGAGACGGAAGAGGAAGTGATGCGCATCATGAAAAAAGCTTCCGAGAAGCATGTTGCCGTAACATTCAGGGCGGCCGGCACCAGTCTTTCGGGACAAAGCATATCGGACAGCGTATTGCTGGTTGCCGCCAAAAAATGGGAAGGTTACAGGATTTCAGATAATGGCCGCACCATTTTCCTTCAGCCGGGGATTGTTGGCGAACAGGTAAACCGGATCCTCCGGCCCCTGGGAAGAAAGTTTGCACCAGATCCTGCTTCGGTTACCTCGGCTATGATAGGTGGCATCATGGCCAATAATTCTTCCGGAATGAACTGCGGCACCCACGCAAACAGCCATGAAGTACTGAAATCTGCACGTATTATTTTTGCCGACGGCACACTGCTCGATACCGCAGACAAGAACAGCCGGGATGCTTTTTGCCGTACCCATCCCGATTTTCTGCTCAGGGTCATTCGGCTCAGAGACCAGGTTATGGCACAGCCGGAACTGGTAGAGCGGATCAGGTACAAATACAGCATCAAAAATGTCACCGGACTAAACCTGTTACCGCTTATCCGTTTTGAAGATCCCTTTGACATAATTGCCCACCTGATGGTAGGCTCCGAAGGGACCCTGGCATTCCTTGCCGGTGTCACCGTGAGCACCGCGCCGGTCTTTGCACACAGAGCCAGTGCCATGATGTATTTCCGTTCTGTTGAAGAGGCCTGCCGGGTGGTTCAGCTCTTAAAGACGCTGCCCGTTATCGGGGTGGAACTGTTGGACAGGAAGGCACTCCGATCCGTTGAAAGCCGGAAAGGAATTCCCGGGCTCATTAAAAGTTTCCCCGATGGCATAACGGCACTGCTTGTAGAAACAGCCGCCGATACCGTGGAAGAACTTACTGCAAACATCGGGACCGTATTGGAAAGTATCAGGGATTTTACGCCCTGGCTGCCCATATCGTTCACCGACAAAGAGTCTGAGTATTCGGTATTCTGGAATATCCGCGCCGGGATCTTTCCGTCCATTGGAGCCATGCGGCCCGCAGGAAGTACCTGTATCATAGAAGATGTGGCCTTTCATCTGAAAGACCTGCCAGAGGCCACGGCTGCACTGCAAATGGTATTGGAGAAACACGGATATACCGATGCCGCCATTTACGGACACGCCCTGGAAGGCAACTTTCATTTTATTCTTAACCAGTCCTTCGATTCGCAGAAGGAGGTGGCCCGGTACGAAGCGCTCATGAACGATGTGATAACCCTTGTGGTGGATACATACGACGGATCGCTGAAGGCCGAGCACGGTACCGGTCGAAATATGGCTCCCTTTGTCAGAAAAGAATGGGGAGAAAGCGCTTTTCAGGTAATGAAACAGATCAAGGCGTTGTTTGACCCGGATAATATACTGAACCCGGGCGTCATTTTCAACGACGATCCTCAATGCCACATCAAAGGCTTTAAACCGCTCCCGCTTCTGCATCCGGTTGTTGATAAATGTATTGAGTGCGGTTTTTGCGAACCGAACTGCCTAACATCGGGCAAAACGCTCAGCTCAAGACAACGCATTATTGTGCAGCGTGAAATATCGAGATTGAAAAAAACGGGAGAATCGCCCGCCCTGCTCAAAGCACTTGAAAAAGACTATTTCTATCCCGGCCGCGCTACCTGTGCCGGCGACGGATTATGTTCCATATCGTGTCCCATGGAGATCAACACGGGACACCTCACCCACTACCTGCGGGAGAAGGCACATCCCAAAGGCTCCAGGGACTGGTATGCCGGGAAACTCTCTGCAGATCATTTTCAGGGATTGAAAAAAATCATGCGTGCCGTTCTGTGGGCAGCCAATGCGGCACATACCGTTGCAGGGACCTCCGTTATGTATGCCGTATGCCGCTTGGCTCACAAAATGGGCTTTCCGCTCTGGACACCATCCATGCCCAAGCCCCATAGCGTTAAGATCAAAGACACCGTTTCCGTAACCGACAGAAAAGTTGTCTATTTTCCTTCCTGCATAAATCAGAGCATGGGAGTTGCCAAAGGAGCACCGGACAATACCCCGCTTACAGAGAAAATGACAGGACTGCTGCAAAAAGCCGGTTACGAAGTCATTTTCCCCGACAACATGGACAAACTCTGTTGTGGCACCATATGGGAAAGCAAGGGAATGCCCGATATTGCCGACGCCAAAACAGCCGAACTGAACGGAGCCCTCTGGATAGCAAGCCGTGGCGGTAAATACCCCGTGTTATGCGATCAAAGTCCCTGTCTGTACCGGATGAGGGAAAAAATCACCGGTTTGAAGTTATATGAACCCGTTGAATTCATTGAAAAATTCCTGGTTTCCCGGCTTGATTTTCATCCCGTCTCCCAGGCGGTGGCGTTGCATATCACCTGTACCACCAGGAAAATGCACCTCGATGATCAAATGCGGCAGTTGGCAGAACGTTGTTCCACACGGGTTTTCATCCCCGAGGAAGTGGGATGCTGCGGCTTTGCAGGGGATAAGGGCTTTACACGGCCCGAGATCAACGCTTATGCTTTACGAAAACTGAAGCCGCAACTCGAGGCCTCTCACATTACTATCGGTTATTCGAATAGCAGGACCTGCGAGATAGGCCTTGCCACACACGGCGGCATTCCCTATATGTCCATCGCCTACCTTGTAGACGCCTGTACCACACCAAAACAAATGCCTAAAATGGGACAAAAATGAAAACACATATCATAACAATTCTTTCGATCCTGTTCTTGGCATGCGGATGCCGGACCCATTCCGGAACCTGCTTTGCCGTGATCGCAGACACACACATTAACAGCAGTAACCCTAACTCCGCGGCGGAGTTTATGGACGTAATCCGGGACCTCAACGCCCAGGACAGTATCGACTTTGTGATCCTCGCCGGGGATATCACTGAATTTGGATCGGACGAAGAAATATACCTCGCCCACAGCCTGCTGGATTCACTCAAAAAACCGTGGTATATTCTTTCCGGCAACCACGATTCCAAATGGTCCGAAAGCGGATGCAACACCTTCCTGAAAACTTTCAAATACGAACAATTCTCCTTTATTAATAAAGGCATACTCTACATTGGAACCAACTCGGGACCCAACATGCGCATGGCGCCGGCTCTGGTTCCGCGCGAAAGCATTGTCTGGCTGGACAGTCTGCTCCGCAAGGTCAAAGAAGATATGCCGGTAATCTACATCAACCACTACCCGCTTACAGAAGACATGAGCAACTACCACCTGGTTACCACGCTGCTAAAAACCAGGAACATTCAGTTGACTCTTTGCGGGCATTATCATACCAATGAAGCTTTTCTGGCCGACGGCATCCCTTCTGTTAAATGCCGCTCCTCACAGTCGAGGGGTTACGACGGACCGGGCTATAACCTGGTAACCGTCAAAAAAGGCATGGTTACTTTCAGGGAACGCATTGCACTCAATCCGGTGACCCGGTCATATACTAAACCGGTCTGGCATTCATTAACTTTTACCAATGGGCCTTCCTACAGAACAGATACTATTTATCCTGCACCCGGTGGCCGGGACACTGTTACGCCCTCCGGGGTAGAGATCCTCTGGTCCATTCAGGATGACAGCGACATAGGATCTGCCGCCGTGGCCGACACCGTTTCCGGTACGGTAGTATTTGCCAACACAAAAGGAGTGGTGAAAGCCGTCCGTCTGGACAGCGGAGAACTTATCTGGAGTGTGCCCACCGGAGGAAAGATATTCTCCACTCCCGAAGTAGCCATGGACAGGGTGTTTATCGGGTCTACGGACCGGAACGTTTACTGTCTTGACCTGAACGACGGTCATGTCATCTGGAAATACACCACCGGAAAATCGATAGTTGCTTCCCCTGCCGTTCTGGACAGTATGGTTTATATTGGAGGCTCGGACGGCACTTTCCGCGCCCTGAAAGCAGTTGACGGCAGCCTGGTCTGGGAATATAAAAAGATTATCGGGTTTGTTGAATCAAAACCGTATGCCGACCGTTTTCAGGTAGTTATCGGATCGTGGGGCAACGAGCTCTATTCTTTCCACCCGCGTACGGGCGCTTTGCAATGGATCTGGAATAACAGTAAAAGAGGCCGTATGTACTCACCAGCCGCCACATGGCCTGTGAAAGCCAACGGGAAGCTATTCTTTACCACTCCGGAACGGAAATGTTATGCCATAGACGCCCTCACCGGTAAAACCATTTGGGAGACCGAAGGTGGAAGGGAAAGTATTGGATTATCCCGGGACGGACAGCAGGTCTATGTGAAAACCATGTTCGATTCCCTGTTTGCCTATCATACCGGCCCACTCACGCCACAATCCAAATGGCGTGTAGCAGGAGGTTACGGTTACGAAATAGGCCCTTCTCCCGTAACGGCACAGGATGCTCTACTTTTCGTACCTACGGCGCAGGGTTACATTTTTGCCTACGACCGCAACAATGGGGCAAATATTTGGAAATTAAAGTGTTCAGACGGGCTGGTCAACTATGTCCAACCCATTGGACATTCCAGGCTGGTCTCATCCACCCTGGACGGAAAGGTATACCTTATCTCGTACAAAACCGGCGGGCCTCAATAAACATGGAAATCCAGGGAGATACTTTGTCATCCTTTCTTTCAGCAGGATAATACGCCCAGTTCCAGGGATATATGCAACGTTCCGGATGCGGCATCATAGCCAGGTGGCGTCCGCAGGAACTGCATACTGCAGCCACAGCATCGGGTGAGCCGTTGGGATTGGCCGGGTAGACATTGTAACTGTATCTTGCAGCCACACGGTAATTGTCCAGAGGTTTTGGGAAGACGAATTTACCCTCTCCGTGAGCTACCCAGACACCCAGGCTGGACCCGTTAAGCGCCCTGAGCAGTACCGACGGACTTTCTTCAATATCCATCGTAACAAATCCGCATTCAAATTTATGTGATTCGTTATGGTCCATGACGGGAGACATGCCGGGATCGTCCGGAGTAACCAGCCCCAATTCGCACATGAGCTGACATCCGTTGCAGACACCCAGGCTAAGTGTATCTTTCCGGGCATAGAAACGGTCTATAGATTCTTTTGCTTTGGGATTGTATAGAAAAGCACCGGCCCAGCCCTTTGCGGAACCCAGGGTATCGGCGTTGGAAAAACCTCCTACAAAAACGATAAACTGAACATCGTCCAGCGTTTCGCGACCCGAAATCAGATCGGTAGTGTGTACATCACGCACTTCAAAGCCCGCCAGGTAAAGCATCCATGCCATCTCACGATCACATTGGGATCCTTTTTCCCTGATGATTGCTGCACGGGGCAGAGGCCCTTTTGCCAGCGCCTGTTCGCGCAGTTCCATGGTTCCGTTGAACCACGCCGGAAAGCGGTATTGTAAGGGAATACGGTCATAATGGGTGTATCTTTCCAGGGCTTTTTCCGCCCCACTCTGACGTATATCCATCAGATAGGAAGGTTTGTACCAAAAAGATCTCAGGGCGTCCAGATCAAAACGGACGGTCTTATTGATTGCCAGCTGGCGTTCCCCGCAGGGTTCTCCCAAGAGAAGCGCATCTACCCTGCTCCCGTGAAATCTTTCCAGAATCTCATCTGCCTGTACGGCCGGAACCTGAAGGACCACTGCGGGAGACTCAGAGAAAAGAGCTGCTGTGATATCACCGTCTGCCAGCGTTTTCATAGCCTTTTCGTTTAGGCGTACCCCGCCGCTGACGTTCGCAAAACACATCTCGGCAAGGCATACCAGCAGGCCTCCGGCAGACACATCGTGTCCCGCCAGAACATGCTCCCGGGCAATCAACTGCTGCACTGCCGCAAAAGCACGGGCAAAGTAACCGGGATCCGCCACATCGGGGCAGGTATCGCCTAATTGTTCCAGGCATTGAGCCAGGGCCGAGCCGCCCAGGGGACGTTTTCCAAAACCGGACCCGGAAAAATCGACATAAATGAGGACCGACGGGCGATTCGTATCCAGAACGGGACGCACGGCAATCCTTACGTCATTTACGGGCGCCACCGTAGAAATGATAACCGTTCCCGGTGACAGGACCGTCTCACCTCCGGGATATTTCTGTGTCATGGAAAGTGAATCCTTCCCTGTTGGGATATTGATCCCCAGGGCACAGGCAAAATCACTGGCTGCCTTAACAGCAGCATATAGCCGGGCATCTTCACCCTCATTCCTGCAGGGCCACATCCAGTTAGCACTCAACGAAACACTTCCAAGCCCGCCGTTCAGACCGGCAAACACGATATTGGTCAGCGCCTCGGCAATGGACAGGCGACTTCCGGCAGCTGCATCTATAAGTCCTGCCGCCGGGGCATGGCCAATAGAGGTAGCCATCCCGCGGAACCCTTCCTTCCCGGGAAGATAACTTAACGCAGTCATTCCAAAATCGTTCAGGGGGAGCTGCAATTCGCCGGCGCATTGCTGGTTGGCAATAAGCCCCGAGACCGAACGGTCTACCTTATTGGTAAGCCAGTCTTTACAGGCTACCGATTCAAGCTGCATAACCGTTGCCGCATACTTTTGCAGGGATTCCTCATCGGTCTTGTATTCCATCTTATAAAACTCCGTTTTTACGGTACGGTCTTCCATAAGCGTCACCGGAACAGAACCGAACATGTCTTCCAATGCCAGATCCATAGGTCTGTCCTGTGTACGGGAATCCTCAAAAACGAACCGTTTATCGTCTGTAATCTCTCCAATGACATACAGCGGAGCGCGTTCTCTTTCAGCTGTAGCCTCAAGGACCGGAAGATCTTCCTGCTTGATAACAAGCCCCATACGCTCCTGGGATTCGTTCCCTATGATTTCTTTATAACTCAACGTAGGGTCTCCCACCGGCAGAGCGGCTATATCTACCTTCCCGCCGGTAGCCTCAACAAGCTCTGAGAGACAATTCAGGTGACCTCCAGCCCCGTGATCATGAATGGATACAATGGGATTATGGTCACTTTCCGCCATGCCGCGGATAGCGTTATAAACTCTCTTTTGCATTTCCGGATTGGCACGCTGTACTGCATTCAGTTCTATGGCATTACCATACTCACCCGTAGCAACGGAAGAAACGGCACCGCCTCCCATGCCAATGCGGTAATTATCACCTCCCATCAGTACAATTTTGTCTCCGGGCTGCGGCACTTCTTTTACGGCGTCATCTTTCCTGGCATATCCCACACCGCCCGCCATCATGATCACTTTATCGTATCCGTAGGTGCGACCGGCCTCATTATGTTCAAAACAGAGCAGAGACCCGCATATAAGCGGTTGCCCGAACTTGTTCCCAAAGTCGCTGGCTCCGTTCGAAGCCTTGGTAAGAACGTCTTCGGGCGTATGATAAAGCCACTTTCTGCCCTTCCCGCGGTGTATGCCTCCTTCCACTCCGGGATAAGACGTCATGTATACGGCCGTACCTGCCAGGGGAAAAGAAGCTTTACCGCCGGCTATCCGGTCCCTTATTTCACCGCCGCTCCCGGTGGCAGCCCCGTTAAACGGTTCTACCGTGGTCGGAAAGTTATGTGTTTCGGCCTTAAGGCTGATAACCGTATTGTGCGTTTTCGTCACAAAAAAACCCGGTTTATCCGGTCGCTCCGGATAAAAGTACACGACATCGCCCGGGCCCTGGATAAAGGCACAGTTATCCTTATAGGCCGATACTATCAGGTTGGGATTTTCTTTTGAGGTTTTCTTGATAAGGGCAAACAGTGTGGACGGTTGTTCAACTCCGTCAATTATAAAGGTGCCATTAAATATTTTATGCCGGCAATGTTCCGAGTTAACCTGTGAAAAACCAAAAACTTCAGAGTCGGTGAGCGGACGGCCGATTTTTTGGGATAAGGCTTCCAGGTAGCCGATTTCCTGCGGGCTGAGAGCCAGGCCCTCCTGCAGGTTGTATTCTTCCAGGTCGGTAATATGCTTAACGGGGTCGGGCATCCTGTCTGTCCGGAACACTTCGTCTCCCAGCCCGTGATACAGGGACTGCAGCATGGCATCGTACGACGCATTGGAAGAAGCAACCGGAAAAAATTCCTCTATTCTTACGATCCCCGTAATATTCATATTCAGACATATCTCCACCGCCACAGTACTCCACGGGGTTACCATTTCACGTCTTGGACCAACAAACCAGCCTTGTAGAAAAGGGTTGTTGCTCTCAATGGGACAGGCCTCTTTAAACAACCAGCAAAGTGCATCCTGCTCAGCTTCCGTAAAGTTTCTCTCTGTCTGCAGGGCTAAAACTTTGGAGTGAGCGTCCTTAAAAAACAACATCATAATTAAGTCTTATTTTTCAAGCATGTGAATGTACAGATAGATCTGGGCAGCTTTATTCAACGTATCCACGGCATCGAAGACTTCCAGGATATTGGTCCCGGTGGCCAGTACCCCGTGTCGTTCCCAAAGCATGAAACGGTGGTTCTTAAGATCCTTTATACTTGCTCTGGCCAGTTCCATGGATCCGGGCTGTTCATAAGGAACCCACGCCAATCCCCGGGGTACGCACATCTGTACTTCCGAATGCATTTGATATAGCGTATTTGTGAGTGTCTCGGTATTCTGAAGTTTCTTAATGTGGGATAAAGCTATCAACTCCGTGGGGTGTGTATGAAATACAGTTCTTCTGCCTGCCGAAACAGATAAACCATGAGAAATGGCTTCTTGTGCAAAAACTTGATGCATAAGTAGATGCGAAGGCAATTCAATAGTGGGGGGGAGGTCCCGTTCGGCAATAATATCTATGCTTTTGCCACCGGCAGCCACTCTGGTAACCAAACCCTGGTCCAGAGGATTCCTGGCCACATCACGCATACGCGAACCGGCACTGGTAACATAATAAAATTGGCCTTCCAATTCGGGGACCGTGTGATATAGCGGGATTCTTACAATGGCAGGCAGATTCCGGTTTTCATCTCCAATATGATCCGTAATATTAACTGAAATGTTTCCTGCGTTTCTTTCTGCCCAACCTTTCTGCCACATAAACTCAGCAACACGGGCAATGTCGTTAATTTGCATTTGCAGAGGGCCGTTGAACTTTAAAATCATTTTGCGTTCTTGTCAATTAGTAAACATATTCGCATAACCACCAGATCCAATGTACGATGGCTATATGTCTCAAACGGAATCTTGTTACCCACAAGGATATCAATAATCTTTTCATCCAGAGCAAGCGATTGCTCCAGGTCGTGCACACGTCCCTCCTGTTCAAAATAGGAAGCTCTCTGAATGAACAGGTTGAAATTATTGAATCGTAAAAAATTATCAATAATTTCTTCCCGGAACGTAGAAGAAACCTCTTTCCCGTAAACAAGACTGTTCAATAAAGTGGCATCAGTGACGACAGCGTCTACCTTGCCAACCAGTCTTTCAACCCTGTGTGTCTGTACTTCAAAAATATGACGCTGGTTAGCCTCACTTCCGTCCAGCAAATCGTATTTCTCGTCCCACACAAGTTCCTTGGCATATTCAGATACGTACTCGGTTACAAGCCTTTGTTTTTTCAATTTGCTCGCAATCTCCCAGGCACAAGTGGTTTTTCCGGCCGCAGGACCTCCAAACAGATTGATTATAAGCGTATTTTTGGGTGACATATCTAAATGCTTCCTGCAAGCTACAAATATACTACTTTTTTATAAAAGAATAAGGAAGTTGGGCCTTTCTGAAGGTACGATTTTTCACCGGTCTGTCGGTCATAACAAAAGTAAGTTCTCCGCCGTCCATAATCTGCCGGTGCGTGATAAAAGCTTTGTTCAACAAGGCTCCGTTCAAACGCACCTCTTTTACATAAATATGGGTGTCTGTCAGCTGCGGGGCATTTACAGTAAAGGTTTTGCCGTTCTCAAGCCGGATAGATATCTTCTTAAAACAGGGCGTTCCCAGTACATACTCGTCGGTACCGGGACAGACGGGATAAAACCCCAGGGCGGTAAAGATATACCAGGCAGACATCTGTCCGCAGTCATCATTTCCGCACAAGCCGTCAGGCGCGTTACGGTACATAATGTCCATGATTGCCTTCAGCTGTCGCTGCCCTTTCCAGGGGCTGGTCCATGCATACAAATAAGGCACATGGTGTGAGGGCTCATTCCCGTGAACATAATTTCCGATTATTCCGTCGCGGGTGATGTCTTCTGTCTGCTCAAAATAGGAGTCGGGAAGGTTCATGGTAAAGAGTGAGTCGAGCCGCTGTTCAAAACGCCTGTCACCACCCATTTTTCTAATTAAATCTTCCACATTGTGAGGAACATAAAAAGAATAATTCCAGCTATTTCCTTCAATAAAGCCCTGCCCGTGCGTATCCATTGCATCGAAAGGCGTCATCCATTCCAGGTTCTCCTTGCGGGGTCTTACAAATCCGGTTTCCGGATGGAAAAGCCACTGGTACGAAACGGCCCGTTCCCTGAATTCCTGAAGTTTGGGAACATCAGCCGCACGGTCGGCCAACGTAAAGACACACCAGTCATCGTAGGCATATTCAAGCGTAACCGAAGCGGAAGAAGCGGAGGATCCGGCCGGTACAAAGCCGTATTTCCTATAACCGGTCATTCCTTCATAATAAGGATTCGAGGCCGTATGAGCCATGGCGTCCAATAACCTGGGCAGCAGCGATTGGGGCAGGAGCCCCTTAACATAGGCATCTGCCAGTATCGAAACGGAATGGTAACCGGTCATGCACCAATTTTCATTTCCCTGCAAAGACCAAACAGGCAACATTTTATGAACGCTCTGATCGTAATGTTCCAGCATAGACGCTACAAACTGGCGGCTTCGTTCCGGTTTAATAAGGTTCATGAGCGGATGCAGCGCTCTGAAAGTGTCCCATACGGAAAAAACCGTATAATTCACATGGTCTTCCGAATAATGAATATTGTGGTCTATGCCCCGGTAACGCCCGTCTACATCTTGATAAACAGACGGATTAATCATTGTGTGATATAAAGCAGTATAAAAACTGGTCCGTCTGTCTTCAAGTATTTTGTTACCGGATGCCGATTCTATGGTCACCACGGAAAGTTCTTTGTTCCACTTCTCACGGGCCTGCCATAATACGGCCTCAAAACTCTTGCCTTCCATTTCGGTCCGGAGATTATTCAAGGCCCCGAGAGCATCAACAGCAGACAAAGCCACCTGAACTTCGAGCACTCCGTCGTCTGCGTAGGAACGGTCTCTCTTTACCAGGTCAAACTCAAAGTAGGCGGTCAGTCCCTGTCCTCCCATTTCGGGAAAATTTTCTTCCTGATTAAACTTCCTCCAGAATCCGTTATATGTTTTCTCATTATTAATGCGACATCCGTAGTTTTTTACCGGACGTGAAAACCGGATGGCAAAATAAGTGTAATTGGTACGCGCCCATCCCTGGGTGATCCTGTATCCTGTTAGTGTGTATTCATCTTCCACCCGAATCTGCGACCACAACACTTTTCCCCGATAGTTGTAAATCCCGTGGTTCAGGTCCACTATAACCCGGCCCCGGGCAGGTACTCCTCCTTCCGGGGCAGTATAGGTATATCGGTGCATACCACCCCTTTCGGTGGCCGTCAGCTGAACATCCACGTTGTAATCATCCAGAAAAACCCTGTAATATCCCGGAGAAGCTTCTTCTGTCTTATGAGAGAACCGGGACCGGTATCCGCTGTCCGGATTGTCTGCCGTACCGGGGCTCAGTTTCAATTCTCCCGTAACGGGCATAAGCAGAATATCTCCCAGATCTGAATGTCCCGTGCCGTTAAGATGTGTATGGCTAAAACCGACGATTGTTTTGTCATCGTATTGATAGCCGGAACAGTAATCATAAACGCGGGATTGGTATTTTCCGTCTATATTATGCGGAACGGTATCGGTATCGGGGCTCAGCTGAACGGCGCCAAAGGGCACGCAGGCTCCCGGAAAAGTATGCCCCATGCGTTGCGTTCCAATAAATGGATTTACATATCCGGCGGGGTCCTGGGCTGTCATTAGTATTGGTACAAAAAAGAATAATGAAATAAATAATCTGCGCATATCGGGTTAGACTTCAATAAGGGTATACGTACGGGAGCCCACCCCTATTTTTTGGGCATGTTCCAGTCCAAACAGTCCGTCGGTACGAGGATGGACCAGGGAAAACTTATCCTCACCGACCCGGGATTGCGTGCCGTCGGGATTGGCTACGCTTCCGGCCATTGCAGGAGCTGCCTTTACAAGATCAAAGCAGGCCTGGTCCAGGGCCACGGGATCGTAAGAAGCCAGCATGCCCAGGTCCGGAACAACAGGTATATCGTTCATACCCCAGCAATCACAATGAGGCGATACCGCAGTGATAAAACTGATGTGAAAATGGGGTTTTCCCCTGAGCACGGCCAGCGCGTATTCAGAAATTTTTGCCACAAGCTCCCGGACCGTCGAGGGGGCGCCTGAAGTAGCCGCATCGTACTGGCAAACGGCAATACACTGGCCACAACCCACGCAGAGAGCGTAATCTATCACCGCCACATGGTCTTCAGCCACCTTTACGGCTCCGTGCCGGCAATTACGCTCGCACTGACTGCAACCCGTGCAGTTTTCTCTGGTAATAACCGGTTGTGAATCGGAATGCAGATGTAACTTGCCACCCACACTGGCCGATCCCATACCGATATTCTTCAGGGCACCTCCGAACTCAGTCATCTCGTGTCCCTTAAAATGAGACATGGTTACGATAACATCGGCCCGGGCAATGGCAGAACCAATGCGGGCCTCCTTGCAATATTCACCCTCGGGAAAGGGAATAATGACCTCGTCGGTACCTTTGAGACCATCGGCAATAATAACCGGAGCCCCGGGAACACTTACAGGGTTGAACCCGTTCAGGAAAGCCGTTTTAAGATGATCTACAGCGTTGGAACGTGAACCGCTGTACAGTGTATTGGAGTCGGTAAGAAATGGTTTCGCACCCATGTGCCCGAGCATTTCAACCAGTCTGGCGGCATAATTATGACGCAGGAAAGCCATATTTCCCAATTCACCAAAATGTATTTTAACAGCTGTAAAAAGATCTTTACAGGGCAATTTCTCAATACCCGCCGCCCTGACAAGCAACTCCATTTTTTTGGGGAGGCTTCTGCCGGGACGTGACCTGAGGTTGGTGTAATATACTTCACTCATTGCTGCTTGTTTTAAGCGTCTAAGATAGGAACATTTTATGTATCTTTATCGTAGAATTATCAACACATCCTACCATGAAAACAGTAGCTGAGCGCAATACACTTTTCGAAGCGGATATCGTTAAAGGCAATCTGGAAAATGCCGGGTTCCACCCCGTTGTTTTTGACAGCAGCATGAACTCGTTTTATCCCTTTACCGCCACCCAGGGTCCATCCATGATAGACATCCGCGTTCCGGACGAAGAATACGAAGCCGCCAGGGAATGGCTCGACAAAGACCTTTCCTCTACCTTATGAAAGAGTCGCGCCGCCAGTTCATCAGAAAAAGTGCTTTGATAGGAGCCGGAGCTGTCCTGGCACCACATCTGCTCCGTTCCGCCGCAGACGTCGCACGCGGAGAAACCACCCCGGAGCTTCCCACAACCATACCCCCGGTAAACGGATTTCAAAGCCGCCGGCCTGCCCCTGCTGACCGCAGGTTCGTATCTGCATCTGTAGAACGGTTTATTGAAGATACCGTTCGCAGGATAAAAGATCCCAAACTGGCCTGGCAGTTCCGGAACTGCTTTCCCTGTACGCTCGACACCACAGTGTTTCACACCATTAAAAACGGTATTCCGGACACTTATGTGATCACAGGCGACATTGACGCCATGTGGCTGAGGGATTCTTCGGCCCAGGTTTTCCCCTACCTGCGGCTGGCCGTGGGGGACGAACCGCTACAGCAAATGCTCCGGGGCCTTATTGCCCGTCAAAGCCGCTGCATTATCAAAGACCCTTACGCGAATGCATTTAATAAAGAAGATAACGGACGCGGACATCAGGACGACATGACCCAAATGGGCCCGGGTATCTGGGAGCGGAAATGGGAAATAGATTCGCTATGCTACCCGGTCCGTCTGGCCTATCATTACTGGAAAACAACCGGAGATTCCGGGATCTTTACCCCTGAATGGGACCGTGCAATGCGAACGGTTTACCGGACGTTCCGGGAACAACAGCGTCCGGGCGGGAACCGCAACTCGGCTTACCGGTTCCAGCGTATTTCGCCCGTTGCCTGCGAGACACTTATGCTGGGGGGATACGGTAATCCCATAAAACCGTGTGGACTTATTTGCTCGTCGTTCAGACCTTCGGACGATGCCACCATCCTGCCGTTTCTCATTCCTTCCAATATGTTTGCCGTAGTAAGTCTCCGACAGATGGCTGAAATCTACGACCGCTGCTTTAACGGCGGCCGGGGATTCAGTGATATGTGCCGCACACTGGCTGCAGAAGTGGATGAAGCCATTGAAAAACACGGTGTGGTTAATCATCCCGTGGCCGGCCCGGTTTATGCTTACGAGACAGACGGCTACGGCAATCACTATTGCATGGACGACGCCAACGTACCCAGCCTGCTGAGCATTCCCTACCTGGGCTATTGTACACCGGACGACCCGCTGTATCTGAATACCCGCCGTTTCATATGGAGTCATAAAAACCCGTATTATTTTGAAGGAAAGGTTATTACGGGCATAGGCGGTCCGCATCAGGGCCAGGACAACGTCTGGCCCATGAGCCTGATTATGTACGCACTGACCTCGGGCGACAACAAAGAGATTGACCGTTGCATTGGTATGGTATCGGAGACCGATGCCGGAACAGGCTTTGTACACGAAACCGTGCATAAAGACGATGACACACGTTATACGCGCGACTGGTTTGCCTGGGCCAATACGTTATTTGGAGAGCTTATTGCCCGGCACGTTTAGCAGTTATTCTGCCGCAGCCTCTGCTTTCTGCCTGTAAAAGGCCTGTAACACATAAAATGCCTGCTTTTTCACGCCTCTCTCCGAAACCAGTCCTTTGCGGTTGAAAAAATTCTGAATGCCGTCCAGCTGGCGGCGGGGTGAACGGAAGTCCATGAGGATCCAGGGAGAAGTGCCGGCAAATCCTTCCGTACGGTCAAACATTTCCAGCGTATTTCGGTAGATCGCGGCCTGGTATTCCTCGGTCCAGCGCTGTTGGGGGTCACCGTGCAGGCCTTGCAGGGCCCCACCCCCGAACTCACTCACAAAGAAAGGTTTATCATAAGGAATATCCCATTGGCGCGTTTTGCAGTCCTGCGGTGTTCCACCGTACCATCCCAGGTAATGATTGAAACTGATAATATCTACGTAACGGCTCATATTGTCTTCGACCCTGGACACATTGTCTTTTGTTCCGGATACTTCCATAGCCATGCTCAACAGGCGGACAGGATCTTTTTTCCTGGCCTGTTCGGCCAGTTTGCCCAGAAATTCATCGCGTGCGGCGCTATGGGGCGTTTCGTTGGCCACAGACCAGATGACCACGGCACAGCGGTTTTTGTCCCGGTCCATCATATCCCGCAACTGGGCGGATGCATTGGCAAACGATTCCGGATTTTCAAACTGTACGGTCCAATAAACGGGAATTTCCGACCATACCATCAGGCCCATTTCTTCGGCGGCGCGCACCATGTGTTCATTATGAGGATAATGAGCAAGGCGCACAAAATTGCATCCCAGTTCTTTGGCCCAGCCGAGCAGCACTTTGGACTCCTCACGGCCAAATACTCTTCCCTGCCGGAACGGGGCTTCTTCGTGGATGCTTATTCCCCGAAGGAAAGTCTCACTGCCGTTTAAAAGTATTTTCCTGCCTTTTGTTTCTATCTGCCTAAAGCCAATCCGGTCGCAAAGCGTTTCCCCTGTAGTGGATATTGTAACTTCGTATTGATAAGGATCTTCCGGAGTCCATAGCCGGGGTTTTGCTTTCAGACGAAACCCGGCATTGCCCTGTTTGTCGGTTACCAGGTCTTCCGCAATTTTCAATTCCGGAATTTCAATGCGCACGATCACTCCTTCCGCAGGAACATTCAGCCGTACATACCCTTCCACGGCATCGTACGATCCTTTGGGCAACTGCACCAGGTAATCGTCAATAAAGACTTCGGGCGTCCGGACCAGCATCACATCTCGTGTGATGCCGCCGTAGTTCCACCAGTCGAAATTCAAGGTGGGAATCCCCTCGGGCTTACGCTCGTTATTGACCCTGACAATCACAAAATTATTTCCGTCCCTAAGCAGGGAGGTTACATCAAATGAGAACGGGGTGAAACCGCCCTCGTGGGACCCGGCCTGCTGACCGTTCACGTATACATTGCATACGTAATTAACCGCTCCAAAGTACAGATGCACCCTTGTACCCGGCTTGCTTTCATAAGTAAAATCTTTTTTGAACCAAACGGTCCCCTCATAGAAAAACAATCTTTCGTCCTGGGTATTCCAATCGCCGGGAATGCTCATGGTGGCCGCCCTGTCATAATCGTATTCCACCAGATCTCCCTTATTCACCGCTTTGGCGTTCCGGAAAAACCCGTTATTCATGGGCTGAAGACGGTAGTCGTAATAACCGTTATCCAGCGGATCAACAATATAGTTCCACAAGCCGTCAAGGGTCATTGTTTCCCTGGCATATACATTCTGAAGGATCGGCTGCGCCCGGAGCGATAAGCCCAGGATGAGTCCCGCGAGGAATACAACGTATTTTTTCATGGGTTATTATTTAGATTGAATGATTTTTCCGGCTTTGTCTATCAGGTTCAGTACGTCGAGGCTCATCCTGTGCGTGTTAACTGCGGATTCTTCCCTTCCGTCCTCTATGGTATCAATAAATTCTTTCAGTTCGTAATACATATCGTCTTCCATAACGGGAACAGACAGATCTTCCGTTGTTCCGTCCCTCAGCTCCAGCGAAGGCCGGCTCATTGTGGACAATTTGGCAATGACAATACGTCCGTTCTCTCCCTGAATTTCCGAAGGCAGAAAAGAATCGGATATTTTGGAGAACATTACCACCGCTTCCATTCCGGGATAAGTAAGTACCAGGGAGCCCTGCCCGTCCACTCCGGTGGAGAGCAAAGTCCCCGAGGCCTGCAGCCTTTGAGGCATCCCAAACAGGTATACCAGCGGGGCCAGGCCGTATACTCCCAGGTCCCTGAGCGATCCGTTTCCCAATCCGGCCCGGAAAGCGTTGCATATTTCACCCTCCTTAAAACGGTCGTAACGGGAAGAATACTGGCAGAACTGGGCAAAATAGCGCCTCACGGGTCCAATCCGGGGCAACGCATTCCTTACCTGTGTAAAATTGGGCATGAGTGTAGTTTTCATGGCTTCCATCAATACCACCCTGTTGGCGCGGGCTGCCCGAACCATAGCTTTACCTTCTGCCAGTGAATGGGCCAGAGGTTTCTCGCACAACACGTGCTTTCCATGTTCCATCAGCATAATAGCCTGAGGGGCATGAAACGCGTTGGGCGAGGCAATGTAGACGGCGTCAACATGGGGACAGGCGGCCAACGCCTGGAGTGAAGTAAATGTGGTTCCTACGCCGTACCGGGCCGCAAAGTCAGCAGCGCGCTCCGGCGTTCGCGAATAAACGGCCCGGAAAACGAAACGCGGGTCATGTGAAGCTCCCCTGAGAAAGGAATCCACTATTACACCGGAACCGATGGTAGCAAAACGGATCATGATCAAAAGTATACATTTCCTGAAAGATGCACAAATAATATGAGGGTGCCTGACGTGGTCAGGCACCCTCACAAAGACATAATCTACTAAATAAAAATCAGTGAATTATTGGCCGGTAAACGGGTTCTGTTCTGACTCATCTACAGCAGTATTCTTTGAAAATTCATCTTCAGGGATCTGAAGAAAGTAATGATAATCATTGGAAGCCATGGAGGATGAAAGGCCGTCAGCAACTTTTGTTCCCCAGTAACCCAAGCCGTTAGATATGTAGTGACCGGCATAATTGTTGGCGCCCGATTCACCAATACGGGTAGCGACCTTCTGCAGACGAACATTATCATACATTCCGGTGCAACCTTCACCAAGAAGTTCTTTACGACGTTCAACATAAATAGCTTCGAGAAGGTCATTCCTGGAAGTGGTTTTAGTGATCTTAGTCACGTTCCGGGCGTTTTGTAATTTGTTCAAAAAAGCGAGCGCTTCTGTTTCTTTACCGGTATTCGCCTGGGCTTCGGCCATGATAAGAAGCATCTCGGAAGCACGGAGCAATACGATATCGGGCTGGCACTTACCATTTACACCATAATGTTTAAATTTGTTGTAAGCCCATTTGTGTGCATTGGATATATCTGAATTCGTGCAACGATGCCAGAGCATAACCTTCTGAACCTGCTCATCGGTAACCTGCCTGGAAGGATCTGCCGCCACATCCTCGGGAGTGGTCTCAAGACGGCTTGCCCGATAATCGTTAGCGTCATTCTCAAACAGATCAACCCATTGCTGTGTAGTAAAGTAGGTAATAAAAGAATAAATAATGGTACTGCTGTTGGTTTCACCGGCAGATGGGTCACGATTGAACCACATTCCGTGAGGGCAACTTTCACCTACACTGGTATCATTGTTATTCTGGTACCCCCAGATCACTTCTTTTACATTATTCGTAATCATATCATCAAAACCACTGCACCACTCGTCCTTTGTCATAAGAGCAGAGTGATTTATATAAGCTGCATTGGCGTTGGTTAATGCATTAGCCCAATCACCTTTGACCTGATATACACGTGCCAGCCAGGCGCAGGCTACTTCGGTAGTAATACGCCAAAGATTACCGGGAGCATATTCGCCAAGTTCAGTTTTGGCATCCTCCAGGTCCTTTACTATTTGAGCATATACCTCTGCAACCGTTGAAAAAGGCATTGAATCTTCATCATTGGCATGGAGACGAAGAATGACCCCTCTTTTATCCTTGGCAATAGCATAAGTTTGCTGATAATTGAGAATAAGCTGAAAATACGAAATAGCACGGATAGCCTTAGCCTGTCCGCTTATAATGTTTTTTTCTGCAGTCGTACCTGTGGCATTCTCAAGAGCATCAAGGACAATGTTACAACGGTTAATATGATCGTAATACTGCGTCCAAACGCCTTTTGTATATCCTCCGGAAGCCTGCGAACGGCCATCGGCAAATGTATAACACTGGTGCTCGCTTGTGCCCATACCATATAACGAGGTCATATCTACACCACCGCAATCATAGTATGACATCATACCTGTCAAACCGGCCAGACCACGGTCAGACGATTCGACGTTACCTCCCATAAATAAGCCTTTATATGTACCAATAAGGACCTTATCCAGATTGGCCGTATTTGAGATGGCCACATTATCGTTAACATCGGTTGAAGAATTCATTTCCAGGAAGTCATCACAGCCCGTAGAAGACAAAGCCGCGGCAGAGAAAGCGACAATCGAGAAAATTTTAAATATTTTTTTCATAATAGCATCTGTATTAAGTATTAAAATGTAAGGTTAACACCAAACATATAGACACGACGACCACCGCCGTACCCTTCGCTATTGTAGTTTCCATTATATGTGTCACCACAGATACCGGTTTCAGGATCGGCAAAGTACTTGGTAGCCTGTCCAAAAGTCAAAAGGTTATCGCCTGTGAAGTATACCCTGAGACGATCGATCCCAATTTTATTTGATACATTCTGAGGAAGAGTATATCCGAAGTTCAGGTTACGCAGACGAAGATAACTGTTGTCGATTACATAGTAATCACTGTATGCAATAGACACTTTACTGCGATAAGCAACGCAGGCAATAGGCGTAATAGCATCTGTATCACCGGGAGCAGTCCAGCGGTTTTCGACGAGTTCATAAACAGGAGAAACCCCATTACGACAGTATGCTCCCAGTTCAGATTTGTTATAGCAGTACATTTTATTCCCTAATGAGTAATACCACATGAAGGAGAAGTCAAAGCCTTTGAAGTTAAAGCTATTAGTTAAAGAACCATATACCTTTGGGAGTGCAGTACCGAACTTAACATAATCATTGGTAGTGAGCTGACTGGTAGAATTAACCACAGAGCCATCGGCCTTATAATAAGTTGCATATCCGCTTTCCGGATCGATACCGGCAAAACGGGGTCCCCAAAAATCATAAAGCGAACCGCCTTCTTCAAGTTTGTACTTTGCGATAGTTGACCAGAAGCCGACTTCAGTAGGAAGATAGGTAACTTCATTTTTCAAAGTTGAAAGGTTGGCATCAATTCTCCACTGGAAATTTTTATTATTGAATACCTGTGCTCCCAGTGTAAATTCGAGACCGCTGTTGCGAATATTTCCAAGATTGGTATTCTTTCCGGTAACATCACCTACTTGTGCTGAGAGAGGAAGGTCAAGATAATAAAGAAGGCCGTCTGAATCTCTGGAATAGTACTCTAAAATACCATCCAGCCACCCGAAGAGAGCGAAATCCACCGCGACATTCCACTGTTTATTCTTCTCCCAGTGAAGATTAGGAGTAGCAAGTGTTGAAGGCTTAAGACCAGCCTGAGCCCAAAGGTCGTCACTCGTATAAGTGCCCTGGTATGCATAGAGATACTCCTGACCAGCTTTACCATTTGAGTTTCGGGCAATCAAACGGTCATTACCCGATGTGCCGTATGACCCGCGAATGACTACATTGTCCATCCATGAAAGATCCTCGGCGAATCCTTCTTTAGAAAGACGCCATGATGCGCCTACCGACCAGAAGTTGCCCCAACGGTTCGCTGCAGAGAAGCGTGAAGAACCATCACGACGGAATGAAGCCGATAAATAATATTTGTTATCGTAGTTGTAGTCTCCCTTAGCTATCCAGGATGCAAGTGCATACCGGTCACTTGAAGAGGAGGCATAGAAGTAGTCAGAGGCAGAAGCCACTTCATACTGACCAAGCTGATAGATACCCTCGCCATAGGAATATACATATTGAGTACGATAGGTGTAAGCCTCATACCCTCCGAGGAGGCTGATATTGTGCTTGCCAATATTCTTATTCCAGGAAAGGATATTACTGTTGGTTACAGAAAGGACCTGATAGGTCGAACGGCTTGCGTTACCGCCGCCGGGCTGAATAGAATAACCCCAGGGTGCCGATTGAGAACCGCCCCATACTGCCGAACCATAACCATAGGAACGTGAAGTATTGTCATCTAAGTTTATGGTGGATTTAAACTTGATATCTAACGGCAGCGTAATTTCTGCATAATAACGGGCGTTCAAAGAGGTACCGTCATTGCTGTTGAAGCTGTCATCATTGTCATTATTCCAATAGTCCCCGCGGGCACCCAGAGGGTGTGCGCCAAAGAAGTTACTGGTCCAGGCACCGTATTGAAGGACACGCTCTCCTGTTTTCTCGGATACTACCCATTCGGTGTTGCTTTCATTACGAAGATATGGAGACGCCAACGTAGTGTTGAAGTTGGATGCACGCGTCTGTCCTCCGCTGTTTTGACGCCAATACGCATAACGAACACCGCCACCCATTGACAACCATTTTTTGATTTCCGAATTTACATTGGCGTTGAATGAATAACGTTTGTAGTAGTCAGCACCGGAATAACCATTATCATCAAGAACACCGGCAGAAGCAAAATAATTGGTTTTGCCGTCTGCTGTAGCACCTGAAAAATCAAGGCTGTAGTTGTGACGAAGTTTACGGCTGTAGGTGGCTCCATACCAGTCCCAGTCGCTTTCATCCCAACAATAGGTAAGATTAGGATTAATGGAAGGATTGAAATTTGAATCGTAAAGAACCCAGTCCTCATCAATATGATTGAAAGGAGATACATAGATAGGCTTGCCCGCAGTGCTGGTTCCCTTTGCTGAGAAAAAGCATCCGTAAAGATTGTTGGATGCGTATTCAGCTGCTTCCTGCTGCGTCATGGCACCTTCTATGTAATACTTGTCATTATATAAACCTTCCCAAAAAAGAAGCAATGTCTGCTTTGGATCGGCTTTCTTTCCATAACCTACCGCGTTGTCTGAAGTACCCCAGCTCGCGTTGAAGTTTACTTTGACAGCACCGGCTTTCCCGGTTTTTGTAGTGATGATAACAACTCCGTTCGCGGCACGTGAACCGTATAGAGAAGATGCGGCAGCATCCTTGAGGACGGTCAGAGATTCAATATCATTTGGATTGATAGAATTCAACGATCCATCGTAAGGAACACCATCGACAATATACAGGGGAGTGGTCGTACCGGACATATTGGTAACACCTCTGATAGCGATACGTGCTTCGGCACCGGGGTTACTGGCATCCTGTGTTACATTCACACCGGCAGCCACACCCTGAAGGGCATCAGTAAAGCCTGAACCGGAAAATTTTTCTAATTTGTCAGACTTGACAACAGAAGCAGAACCGGTAAATGAAGATTTTTTTACTGAACCATAAGCTATCACAATGAGTTCGTCAATGTTGTTGACAGCAGGTGAAAGAACTACACGCATATCAGGGGTAATAGCTACCTGTTGTGTAGCGAAACCCAGGAAAGAAATCTCTACCGTCTTATCGCCGGCCTTTGTATTCAATACAAAAGTACCATCAACAAGAGTACTAGTTATTTCTTTGGAATTGACAGCCATAACAGCTGCGCCCGGGACAGGTTCACCCTCGGTATCGACGACAACACCATGTATCGTCGTCTGAGCGAAAGCTACACCCGCTGCAAGCACACATAAAGCTGTCAAGAACCATGATTTAACATTCAATCTTTTCATGATTAGTGGTTTTGAGTGGTTAATTGGTTAATAATAGTTGTTATAGAAAAAATAGATTTGGACCAGAAATAAGCCAGTTTGGCTGCTCCTTTAGGTGTGGGATGGAGGTAAAAAGTACCTGCATTACCGTCTTCGGGGATAAAAAAACGCTCATGATATTTCTCAAAATAATCATAGGCATCAAAACTGCCTTTCCAAACATCTTCATACTTATTTATCAGTTTTTCGATTACTGGCAGATACCCGTTCATACGTTCCAGTCCGGCTTTAAGATACATGGCGCCGTTGAAAGTGTTGGGACTATACCAGAGAGGCCTGTGAAGAATGATAACACATCCGGGAGATAACTCACGAAGCTTATCCATAATCGTCTCAAGGTTTTGTTCATACAGCTCATTGGATACAGGAGCATCTGTCGGACCGTAGCAGGCACTGTCATTTGTCCCGAGCATTATAGAAAATACTACCGGAGCGGAGCTAATGGCGGAAATTTCCCGGATGGCCTTCTCCACCTTTCGGAAATACTGCTGTTGAGTATGAGGCTCGGGAAGGAAGTCCGATGTGGTAGCTCCGGATACACCACAGCTTCTGTAATTGACCTTGCGTCCGGTCATCCTGGCAAGACGCTTTGCTGTGAAGACCGGAGGCGCAGTTAATTCCGGATGTTCATGATACGCGCCATAAGTTATGCTGTTACCTATAAATATAATATTCAGATCTTCTTTGGGCGCACGGGCGGACAGTGGCACAACCAAGAATACAATAACTAACAGTATCGTATATTTCTTCATATGATTTTACTCCTGTTTGAATAATTCTTCCGCAGGAATTTCCCAGTTATCGGTACGGAAAGGAGCCAGCGGCTGGTCAAGAGTGGTTTTAATATTGGTTTCCACATAATTCTTAAAGCCATAGCGGACAGCTACCGGCTCGGGAACATCATCGGAGGACACTTCAATCTGATTATCAGACCAGAGAAGTCTGGCTTTTGCCGGATGAAATATGCGGTCCGCCCCGGCTATCTCAAATCCCTTGGGAGAAATGACTTTACCATTGTCATCCAGCCAGGAAAAACTGCGGGGATCACTTTGATCATCCGGAGCGGCCATGTTGTTAAATGAAAGAACAATTTTCCCATCCAAGACTTCCATTGATTTGTAAGTAGGAGCATCGGCAGGGACCCCGCCTGCTCCATAATCCCGGGAGAGGGCCAGATAAGCCAGACGCTCTCCGACACGAAGTTTGTCCGGCTCGTGAATAATTGAAAACATACCCACGTCCGAAGTTCCGGCAATGCCTGAATAAGGGATTTCTTCAAGGGCTTTATATTGATTCTCAACCAAGAGTGGTATAGCTCTGAGATCGGCTCCATCATAACGATAGGGAGCTATCTGCGCAAAGTAAAATGGCATTTTATCGTTCCCCCATGCCGCACGCCACTGCCGCACCATTTCTACAAACATAGTCTTATAATCATAATAATTTTGATGATTGGCTTCACCCTGGTACCAAATAAAACCTTTTGCAACATACCGGGCCAAAGGGGCGATCATGCCATTATAAAGGGCAGTAGGAGTAGAATGCTCCTCGGTCCAGTTCTCCGCAATAAATTTCCTGTCAATATCGAGTTTATCAAGAGATTCCTGTGTCATCCACGCCTCAATATTGGTACCTCCCCAGCTCGTATTAATGAGCCCGACAGGAATTTCCGTAAATTGATTCAGACAACGGCCGAAAAAGTACCCTACAGCACTGAATGCACCTACTGTCTCGGGGTTTGAACAAAGCCATTCCCCTTTACAATCTTCCTGCGGTTCTTGCCGGGAATTACGATTTACTGTGAAAAGCCTGATATTTTTATATTTAACAGCTTCACGCATGGTCTCCACGGCGTTATAACACGGCTGCCCGAAAAAACCCTGAACCGGCATTTCCATATTGGACTGCCCTGCACAGATCCACACTTCGCCAAGAAGGATATTAGTAAGGACACGTTCGGAACCGTCGCTTATAATGATACTGTATGGACCTCCGGCATCGGCAGTTTTCACTTTAACCAGCCATTTTCCATCTTTACCGGCATGAGTTTTATATATAGCACCGTTCCAAGATGTGGTTACTTTGACTATGGCTTCCGGAGTGGCGCTGCCCCAAAGGTTAACCTCGGTATTTCGTTGAAGAACCATATTGTCGCATAAAAGTGACGGAAGCTTGATTTTTGCCTGGGTAGGTTGGTTAAACTTGACAACAAAGCCTCCGCCCGGAGCACAATGGATGGCAAGTGAAGAATTTTTATTAACGGAACACTGCTCTATTTTGTAGTCTTCGCCAATACGGTCTGCATTTATACCATCCCTGAAGACTGTCGCAGTCCATTCACCGTCGCTAAGGAATGAACAGTCGATTTTTACATCCCTTGGCGACCAGGTGGTGATGCCGCCTATGTACCAACTGTCCCCTTTCCTGCGGAGGGTCACCACGTATTCGCCGGCTTCTCCCTGGATGACTTCCGTCTGGTCGAATACGGCAGGTATTGATGTAATGAAGTGTGTGGTTTCAGCTTCACGAATATAATGCGTAGGCGTGTCACAGAGCATAACCATGGGAGAATCAAATACGACATAGAGTGCTACCTGATGCGCGCGGGTTCCCTGGCTCATGGGACACTGATCCACTGCACGAAAATTGTCACGTGTGGCATTGATCATGGCGCCGGGGGTATAATCCATCGGTCCTACAGCGCCCCGGGTAAAGGGAAGCATCACATCATTCAAAGGCATATCGGCGGCTGTCTTGTCCGTCCATTTCAATTGTTCCAGTCCGAATACTCCCTCAAAATTCACCACATTCGGCCAGGTCCGGCTGAGACCCGTCGGCTTGTACATTCCGTGAAAATCAATAACAAGACCGTACCTGGCCGTAACCTCAGCCATATGGTAAATACTTTCGACCAATTCCTGATCCTGGCGATCAAAAAAATCGACTTTAAAGCCGGTCACCCCAAGCTTTGAATAATAATCGCAGACTTTCTCTATTTGCTCTTCAAAAGTATTACCAACGGCCCACAGCATTATGCCAACACCTTTTGTTTTGGCATAAGCGACTATTTCCGGGATATCCACGTCAGGCCTGGACTTTAACAAATTATGATCTGCATAAGAATACCAGCCATCATCAATAAGGACATTTTCAATACCGTACTCAGCAGCAAAGTCTACATAATATTTATAAGTCTGTGTATTGATACCTGTTCTGAAATCAACGCCGGAAATAGTAATTCCGTTCCACCAATCCCAGGCTGCATGACCGCCTTTGATCCAGGATGGGTCTGCCACGCGTGAAGGTGCTGCAGTCTGGTAAACCATATTATTATTGGCCAGTTCTACATCATCTTCTCCATAAATTATTATCCTCCAGGGAAACGTACGTGTACCTTCGACCGAAGCAATATAACCGGCTCTCTCTTTCGGATAACGTGCGTTGCTATAATCTTTGGAGAATGACACAGGATATCCCGGATGCTCAGCTGTATATGAGAGGCCGTCCCCTGCCTTAAGGAACATTCCGGGATAATGTTCAACATCGGATTCAGTAATGAGAACACGTCCGGCTGCCCCGCAATTGATATAGAAAGGAGGATAACCCAGCGAAGCATGGTTCCCTGCATCGCTTATTTTTTCAAAAACATACTGTGTTTCGAAAGAAGATGCATACTTGTCCTGACGTGGCGAAACATAAGTAACCCATGTATTGAAATCTTCGGCAAAGACATATTCGACCAACTCGGACCGGATGATCTGTGGTTGCTTGAATGAAGTATAAAAACGATAAGCCAGGCCATCGGGATAAAGCCTGAATTCCACACCATATCCGCCGGCCATTTTCAGATCCAGTAACTCATAATGTGTAGGGAAATGGCTCTGGCGGTAAAGGGGCGCTTCAATATTTTCCGTCACTGTCCGACGGGAAATTTTCAGCACTTTTGGAGAAGCGCCAAGTACCGTTCCGTCTTCCAAAGTCATAGACAGACGGCTCGGGGTCAGAATATTGTATCCCTTTGCCTGTACCGTATAGGTAATCTCATTATCCACGGCAACAATAACGCTCAAACGATCATTTTTTAATGTATAATCCTTCGCTGTCATTGAAAAGGGAAGAGAGAGGATGAACGCTAAACAAAAAAATTTCTTCATATTATTTGGCAGGATATTTATTTTAATTCAAAAACAACATTTTCACAATCATTGGCAATAAAGCGTTTACCGGGATCGCCATATGCAGGATAATCGTCCGTCATTTCAATGGTGTTGTTTTTGAATACGAAACCATCTACACAATATATATTGACGATACGGTTGTCAAACCCGCGGAAAATGTTATTTTCCACCGTAATGTTCTTATGATAACGTGAATGCGCCTTATCGGGGATGCCACTGCCAACGGCAATGCAGGCGCTTCCCCACGTCGTTGAGCCATACATACAATTCTCGAAGAGGTTATCACGAATTATGACATTACGTACACCCGACTGTTCGAACCAATAACTGCCATCGCCTTCAAAAAGAATGGCAGCGCCCGGAGTGTGGAAAGTACATTTTTCAATGACAACATGCCCGCGGGAGCCTATCAACAAGCCCCGTGCCCTGTTATTGCCTATATAACAACCACGTATCAAAACATCGGGATATTCATCATCTTCAGCTACGATATGATTGGGCTCAATACCTTTGGGAAGCGGTTTTGCGAAAGTAACCTCCGCATACTGAGAATTCAGGTACCTGACTTTATCTACAATAAGACGGGCATAGCTTTCCATTGTCTTGTTATTCACCAGTTCAAGAGGCATTCCTTTCCTGATAAATTCAACTCCATACTGGCCGCTGTTCTTCCAACGGAGAATAAGTTTATTATTGCCAATAATTTGATCAACAGCCATATACCAACCATGAATATTGGTAGCATCATCCTTCTGGTTACGAAAATCACAATCAATCATTTTGATGTAACCTTTGCAGTTCACAAAATGTGTCGCGTCGGCAGAAATGCTGATGGTACGGCCCGAACCGGGTGACGGAACCACATTTACACGGTTCAATTCAATATTGCGGCTACTCTGAGCAATGACGCCCATACCACCGCAATGATAAATAGTTACATTGCCCAGATAGAAGTTTTCGCACTCCAGAAGTGTAAAAGCCGGATTCAGACGAGCCGTGGCACCAAATACCATATTATTACCTATATGCGCTTCACCAAAATCCTTACGATAAAAACGCCAGGAACCGTCAGCCGTCTTCACAGCCGGAAGAGACTCACCCCAGATCCAATAATCGTGCACATGATACGCAACCTCTTTGAGCTTAGGATCGAACTCAAGAAGACTTGAATAAGGATAAGTCACCCCGTTTTCGTCACGGAATTGAAGTTGACCTTCCTGGAGATTCACAAGGTAAGAATCAGGGAATTTCACTTCTAACCATCCGTCGCCAGCATTCGTTATGGCACTTTCCGAGACAAAAGGACGTACATAATCTATTGAAAGCTCCTCAATACGGATATTGGAACAATTGGCCAGGCTGAACGCAGAAATGAACCCGGAAAAAAGAAGCCTGGTGCCATTGCCTTTAATTGTGAAATTTTTTACCTCCCTGAGACAAAAGGCAATTCGCTTCATGGAAGGATCGTTATTGCTAATGTACTCATATTGTTCAAAAGCATAATCGGGTTTCAGGTTCAGTGTGCCACCGGGCAGTACAAGCTCAGAGGCTCCCTGTTTTGCACAATCTTCAAGAGCCGCACGTAAAGCCGGCATGGCATCCACTGAGCTTATACTGTCCCGATTAAGATAATCTTTCAGATAAATGGTCCCTTTGGCCTGCGCATTCACAGACACTGCCAAAAAAACAGATGAAATGAGAATCTGGCGAAATATCATAGTATTTATTTTTGATTGTTTTTCTTGAGAATTATGGCAAATCCACCTCCCGAAACGAGTTCAAAATCGAATCCGGAATCAGATGAAACAGTTTCCGAAGAAAGCTGGTAAGCGGTTGCAGGCGCACCCGGTATATCCTTAATAATAGCCGCCTGATAGAGGCTCTCTTTTTCAAGGAAAGAGAAATCAACATGTACGGTACGGGCATTCCAATTTGTCAGGCCTCCCACATACCAGTCATCACCCAAACGCCTGGCTGTTACAATATAATCACCAATCGTACCGCCCAGAATACGTGTGTCATCCCATACAGAAGGGATAGCGGCAATAATATTGGTAGAGCCGGAATCGGCCCGGTACAGCGAAGGAGAATCGCACAGCATGGCCAGGGGCTGGTCAAACACAACGAAAGTAGCAACCTGATGTGAGCGGGTACCATTGGTCATAGGACTGTGGTAATCAATCTGAAATTCGTCCCTGAAAACATTTCTATACCCTCCTGAAGTATAGTCTACCGGTCCCTGTGACATCCTGATATACGGGAAAGTAACATCATAGGTGATGATATCGGGATTTGCCCATTTGTACTCCTCCATACCGAATACGCCTTCGAAATTCAACACATTGGGGAATGTCCTTTCCAACCCCGTAGGTTTATACATTCCATGGAGATCCACCATCAAACGATACCTGGCGGCTGACTCGGCAATACGATAGACCATCTCCACCGCTTTTTGATCATCCCTGTCAAGGAAATCCACTTTGAACCCCTTTACTCCTATATCCGAATAATAACGGAACGCTTCTTCCAGTTTATCATCGAGTACATTGGCCACAGCCCACAGGAAAACGCCTACATTTCTGGCTTTGGCATAAGAAATAATCTCTTTCAGATCCATTCCGTCAATAACTGACATTATATCGCCGGTTGCCGGATCGGACCAGCCTTCGTCAATTACAATGTATTCGAGCCCAAAATCAGCAGCAAAATCAATGTAGGCCTTGTAAGTAGCCGTATTAATGCCCGGCGTAAAATCAACGCCGGTCAATCCCCAGTCATTCCACCATTCCCAGGCAGCTTTACCGCTTTTTATCCAGGAAATATCTTGTAATCTGACCGGTTCACCCAAAGCATAAACAAGATTACTCAGCGGCAAATCTGTATCTTTTCCGATAGTCAGAATACGCCACGGAAATGTGCGATCGGCTTCCGTAATAGCAATATAGTTCTCACGTGTGGCAATTTTCATCTGACAACGTTTAGGATGGATATAACAGCTGTCGGGGACGCAGGCAAAAGTTCCCTTAAATCCGTTCGCTTCATTTCTTTTCAGCATCATTCCGGGATAAGACCGAAGATCAGACTCCCCTACCAACACCTTGGTCCCTGACGAAAGAGCGACGGCTACAGGAGTCAAAGCCAGGTCATTTTCACCGAAAGCCGCCACAGTAGTAACAGTATAAGGGAATTGGAAGGCGTTGGCCACATTCTGAGTGATAGCCGCCCAACAGGTATCCTTGTCCGCAAAGCTGAACTCCGCAATCTCTTCCATTACAGTCATTTGCCCTTTTCGCATAGTAATAAAACGGTATGCGCATCCTTCATTATAGACCCGGAATTCAACGGCGTAATCACCAGCAAACTTAAGTGTGAGTTTATTATACAAAACATCAAAAGCAGCCTGCCTGTGAAAAGGCGCAATAATATTTTCCTGCACCTCCCCGGAGCGGACAGAGCGGACAGAAGAATGATTTCCCAGGGTATCTCCTCCTTCCAGGACAAGAGCTATTTTGGAATTTTCTACGACATTTTCACCATTATAAGTGACATTATAACAAAGATGTCTGTCAGTACCCACCGTAACAGAAATCTTACCGTCCGGAGAAGTGATTTGATACGATTTTGACGTTGAGCAAGAAGCTACAGACATTAAGGCGGAAGCCAGGATGAGCAGTTTAAGGGTTCGGGTGACAGTTTGATTCATGGTTCAGGGGTAACTCAGAGTTTAATGGAAACGGTAGAGCCTTCGCGGATTTTATACTTCCACGACTTACCGGTCATATGGTTATTTATTGTGATCACAAGGTTTTGATTAACCCTGTTAACATGTATATCGAAATCGGAATTAAAGGCCCGTACATGGTTCAGAGCCATGCGATCCCAGCCTTCTGCCAAACGTGGTGTCAGGGTAAACGAATTAAAGCCTGTAGGACGTATTCCGAACATACCTTCCAACACGGCACGACAGTATAAACCACTTTCAGCCGAAAGATGGCGCTGCGATCCTTCAGGGTATGCTTCAATGGGATAGGGCACATGAGTCCCCAGCAACCGGCGCATTGAATAATGGTGCATCAGGTTATTGGCGCACTCCGTATCTCCGGCAATATAGATACCGCGAAGTGCATACAAAGTGGAGCGATCCCAGAATGTAGTGCTTCCCTGCTCGGTGAGTAAACCATCCTCTGTTAAAAGAGCCGGCGAGGTTAACGCGGCGATCGTACCCGCTGCACGATCTTTCAACCCGACAATCAGAGGCATGCAGATCCAGGAACGCAACAGTGTATTACCTTCATAGTAGCGGTAGGTATGATAACCTCCCATTTCAGCACCAAAATAGTTTTCAATGGCAATAGCCAATTTTTTCGCTTTTGTATAATAATCCAGGGCAATGCGCTTGCTCAGGTCCAATGCTCCGGAAAGCATGGCGGCAGAACACAGGGCATCGTAATATAGTGTGGACGTACAAAGATTGGCATCTCCCGACGGAAACCGGCCTTCAAGTTCATCGGTATCGGAACGCACTACTCCAGCTTCATTTAATTGACGATCACAATATTCCAGGCACCAGACAATTAGCGGCCAAAGCTCTTCAGCCTCAGAGCGAACGCCCCTTGCGAGAGCATACCTGCAAGCACCGTAAGCAATCATCGCGGCATCCCCCCTGTCTCCGGCCCCGTTCCATATATCTTTACCCTCTGCAATAATTGAGCTTGGAAGAGGCTTGTACGCATCATTCATAAAGCGCGCAAAATGGCGGTAAGCATTCAATGCGGATTCGTTTCCGACCGGGTATCCTTCGAACGGGAAAAACGGATTCACATATTCTGCCTGATCATTGGCCCAGATAGCTGCATAATATGATTCGCCGCCCGGTCCATGCATGTAACCACCTGCCGTTTTGTAAATACTTTCCGAAGCACGGATCTTTGCAAAACGAAATTCTCTGTCTATTACTTCATCGGGCGTGTCCAGTACCAGATTGGCATCCAGATGCGAAATCAAATCACACCGGGCTTCGAATTCCTTTTTTAGATTGGGCATCATCATCTCCCCGAAAGAAGGATAAGCCTGGAATACCGCACCGAAAGTCAACACATCACCAGGGTTGAGTAAGAATGTTCCGCAACCGGTCATATCTGCTCTTATAATATATGAGCCCGTCACCCCATTTTCTGGAAGCGTAACGTAACAATCAGAAAATTCAGGAATATATACAGTTAAAGAACGGTCAGAGATATTTCTCATATTATATATTTCTCCCATCAAAGGGTCTTTGACAGAGGGAAAAACAAACCGGTCCATCTCTATGGCAAAACGTGGAGCAACTGCGTATGTACTGCGTACACGAACATATCCATTAATTTCCACAGAAGAGACCTTCTCGTTTTGCAGAGAATGGCCATTCACACTAATCAGTGAAGGAATATCCACACCTATGCGATGCATCAGACTTGCATGGGTATTGTTTGGCAGAGTACGCAACATAGGGAAGACAAGAGAACGCTCAGAAATAAAACATCGATGGTCATCCAGGCCCCAGCGCAGGACAACTGAGATCTGCTCTCCACTCATTTCTATATGGTCTGAATAAACGCCTTCATACCGGTCCGGAGTAAGGATAATACCGTAGTTCTCTTCAGAGAGACTCCATATGGATTGTCCGGGAAGAACTAAGGATATGGCGACAAGAAACAGGGTAAATAGTAGTTTTTTCATTTGTCATATTATATGGCTTCTACAAATTTTGCTACTAATATTCGAATGGGACTACTCTTCCAGAATTAAAAATATAACTAAAGTACAACGTAGATTATTTTGCTAAAATTTAGATTTTTCTTGCAATCCTTATAGGAAATTTATATTTTCGTAAACCTTTTTACCAATAACATGAGAAAATCAGGTCTTGTTCCGGCGCTCATTTTTTTCGTTTTTTGCCCGTTACTTACCTCGGCACAATTCAGGTACTATACCACAGAAAACGGTCTTCCTTCCAACACAATCAATGCCCTGTACCAGGATTCCCAAGGATTTGTCTGGGCAGGCACAGCCTTTGGACTATGCAGAAATAATGGCCTTGAATTCAGTAAGTATGATCTAACTGTTGGGCAAATATCCAATAAGAATGTATACGCCATTTGCGAGCTTCCCCTGAAGAATGAATTATGGATTGGAAGCAGCGAGGGATTATTTGCTCTGGATATGCAAAATATGACATTCAGAAAAGTCTCGATTGTTACTGACGACAATTCTGAGAAAGACGCTTCTGTATATCGTCTGAAGGCCGATTCCAATGGCAATATTTGGGTAGGCAGCTATGGGAACGGGCTTTTTCGCTATAACACCCAGTCTGAACTTTGGGAAAGTTATGAAGACACATTTGGAAAGGTCATCATTAGTGATATCTTAATAACCAGCGATCAGGTGGTCTGGGCAATATGCTCAGACAAAAATATCTACAGATATAATGCGGGGCGAAACGAATTTAATGCCATACCCATTATGGACAAATTCACCAGGAGATCCATCGGACATGCTGTGTGCTGCTGCCAGGACAGTTATGGTGATATCTGGATATGTGACGACAATGCCGATCTATACCGGCTTGATCTGACAGATATGCTTTGTGTGGCGTCTAAGCTGCAGACTTCAGAAGAAAAGATTCTGGCACGCATCATAATAGAATACAAAACCGGAGAGCTTATTATCGGAACCAATACCGGAATTCTTTCCTTTGATACAGCACAGAGGAAATACCACTGGATAGATCGGGGGGAACGTCAATACAATGGGAAATTGAATGATAAATTTATTCACGCTTTAGTAAAAGACAGGGATGACGGCCTCTGGGTGGGAACTTACTTTGGGGGGATCAATTATCGCTCGTTCAACACAAGTATAGTAAATTCAATATATCCCCCAACCGGATGCGGGAGTATCATATCCATAATGAGTGAAATGAGCGACGGCCGTGTTTTGATAGGCAGTGATGATGGCGGCCTGAGCATCTACAATCCATACGACGGATCATATACCAAGAAAGTTATTGATCATGAAAATCAGAATCTTAACATTCATGCCATACTGGTAGATTATAATAATATTTGGATAGGCACATTCAGCAATGGCTTATACAGGCTAAATGAAAAGCTGAACACCACCCGTCACTACGACAGCAATGACGTCACTTCCGGAGATATGAATGTATATTCAGCCCTCAGGGATTCATATGACAGACTCTGGATAGGTACCAAACAGGGAATATGTCGTTACGACGAACCCGGTGACCAATTTATCAGGGTCCTGGCTCTGGGTAGAAATAGTGATGTAACAAAAATCATCCAGAAAAATGATGTAATTTATTTCGCCTCTCAGGGAGAAGGCCTCATAAGCTTCAATGCAACCACAGAAGAGTTTAATATACATATTAACACACAAGCCAATGCGCCTAAGCACGTTTCATCATTAGATATATATAATGATATATTATACATAGGCAGTTCCGAAGGCCTCTATTATCTTAATCCCGATGAAATAATCGAGAAATGCTCAGAGCCGCTGCTAAGTGATTGTTCTGTCAGCAGCCTGACTGCGGACTACAGCGGACTCTGGCTGACCACAAACCACGGACTGATTTGCTATGATGCCAAAGGGAACCTGCAGCAATTCACATCTGAAGATGGCTTTATGAGTGAATCATTCAATATCAACTCTTCCGTGAAATTATCTTCAGGTGAAATGCTTATAGGAACCGATCGTGGTATTAACTCTCTTCGCCCGTCAACGTTAAAAAACAGTATTAAACCACGCAATTTGAAAGTAGTTATTACTGACTTCAACGAAATCGGGAAGAATGGCAAACGAAATCGGCGCTCAATTGTAAACGACATTGTCCTGAGAAACAAAAACGCCTGTTTTACCATTGATTTCGTAGCATTGAATTATCAGTCACAAAGCAAGAATTGCTACCGGTACAGACTGTCAGGATACGAAGATAGCTGGAATTATCTCACTCGTGACCGTCTTTTCAGGGATATAGTCTATACAGATATACGTCCCGGTAAATATAAATTTGAAGTATGTGCCGCACAATCCTCAACGAATGAATTTGGTAATATAACAACACTGGAAATCAATGTTATACGTCCAATAAAAAACATGATTCTGATTCTTACGGGTTATTTATTCTCTATATTGATTGTTCTGTTTACTATAATCACTTTCGTCAGGAATATGAAGCTGCGCTATGACCTGAATGCAAGGCATCGCTCAACAGTATATCATACACTTTTTCAAAATATACTCGAGGGCATATTGCGCGAGGTTCGAAGTACGTTGCAACTCGTAACAATATCATCCAGGATGAATAACAGCTATAACCTTCCCGTAGCGTTGAAATCAGATTTTGCCATTTTGGAAAATAATATCAACCGGCTCAATAACTATATTGATAACAAAACCCTTGAGTACACACTATTGGCAGATTCAGGCAACAGCAATGATATAGAGCAGAAGTCTGATATGTACTGGGTTATATATGCGGTATGTGAAAAGTACCGCGATATAGCTTTGGATTACTATGGAAAAGAAATGAGCATTTATATCAGTGAAAATGCCAAACTTATTAATACAAAGATAGAAATCAAAACACTGTTAAATGTTCTGACAAGAATTATTGAGAGCACTATTGATCAGGCCGGAAAACATATATATGTGAACTTAGACGCTATTGATAAAATGTTCACAGTCAGGATTTCCCGCGATGGAAAGGAAAAATCTTTTTCAGTGGACAAAATTCTGAAGCACATCAAAGACAAAAATATCAGGATAGTCGAAGTCCCATGTGAACAAGGTGAAACGACTGCGGTAGAAGTCAGGGTACCATTTAGCCAAATCCAACCGGAAGACACTTCTGAGAAAATATTCTCAGAAGACGAACAGGAACAATTTGAAGAAAAAGCATACAATGTCATCATCATGGATTCTTTTGTCATTCTTGGGAAGAAGCTCTTTCAGATAGAAGATAATACATTCAATATTGTACAAAGCTCCATGCATATGAATATTGCTAATGCCCTGGACAATTTCCCGGTATGTGCTATTGTTTGCAGTGCAGAAACTCAGTCCGGCTTCGAAACAGAATACTGGCAATCAATAAGGGAAAAACATCCGGAAATAATACTTCTATATATTTGCTCCTCATTAACAGATGCCGACAAGATTGCTTATTTACGGTCCGGAGTTGACTTTTGTGTCGCCCAGCCGGCTTCATTAGAGCTGATTATTAATCAAATAAACTCTCTTATGCGATTCAGGGAACATGAAAACATAGAAAATCCCAAAGCCAATACACACCACTCATTATTGGAAACCTGCAGGCATGATCCCTTCACTTCACAAGTATGTGATATTATCAATAAAAATATAAGTAATCCGGCTCTTGGGGTAAATGATATATCTAAAGAAATGAATGTCAGCCGTGCGACTGTCTTCAACAAAATTAAAAGCACGTTGAATACTACGCCCAATATGCTGATACATATTTTACGGCTGGAAAAAGCGGCGCAACTTCTCAGGAATCCGAACGTGCGCATTTCAGAAGTATATTATACAATAGGATTCACATCGGGATCATACTTCAGCAAATTATTCCGGAAGGAATTTGGAATGACCCCAAAGGAATACACTAAATTGAAATAATTTATGAAAATTTTGCATACCTCAGATTGGCATTTGGGTAAGCGGCTGGACGATTTTTCGCGGATGGAGGAGCAGCGGGCGGTTATGTCGGAAATCTGCGAAATAGCTACACGGGAAGAGGTCCATGCCGTTGTAGTGGCCGGCGATCTGTTCGACACGTTCAACCCGCCCACAGAAGCCACAGAGCTGCTTTACAGCACACTCAAACGGCTGACTGACAACGGAATAAGACCCGTAATTGCCATTGCTGGCAACCACGATTCTCCCGAAAGGACCGAGGCGCCCGATCCGCTGGCCCGGGAATGCGGCATTTTTTTCGTTGGCTATCCCAATTCTGTGGTTCCGCCTTTTGAACTGGAAACGGGATTAAAAGTATTGCACAGCGAGCCCGGATTTTTGGAACTGGCCCTTCCGGGAACCGAAGTTCCGCTAAGGATATTACTTACGCCTTATGCCAACGAAGCCCGCCTGAAAACCTGCCTTGAAACCTGCTCTGAAACGAACGGGCAAGAAAGCGAAGAGGACCGCGAAGCGAACCTTCGGCGGCTGCTTGAAAAGAAGTGGCAGGAACTGGCCGGGAGATATTGCAACAGTAATGGAATCAACCTGTTGGTATCGCACCTTTTTATGAACCGAATGGGAGCTGAGTTGCCGGAGGAACCGGAAGAAGAAAAACCCATCCTGCACGTTGGCGGTGCTTCTGTCGTCTATACGGAGAATGTGCCGGACACGGTGCAATACGTGGCGCTGGGACATCTTCACCGGATGCAGGCGGTTGATATACAGCCTTGTCCGGTATATTACAGCGGTAGTCCGTTGTCATATAGTTTTGCCGAGGCCAACCAGCAGAAATATGTAATGCTCGTTGAAGTTGAAGCCGGAGCGGCCGCCTGTGCCCGTGAAATTCCCCTGACAGAGGGTAAAAAATTG